>QQTW01000801.1_pt1 | contig 20661 bp, 11 predicted proteins | sample 1904831 | NCBI WGS metagenome assembly QQTW01 (sample SAMN09435610, study PRJNA476489) | Subsurface metagenome, whole genome shotgun sequencing project. | reverse complement strand
AACAAACATAGTGGCGGGCTAAGCTATCTGCTGGCTTTAGAGTTTCGTAAGGATTAGCAAACAGTTGTTTGTAAAGAAACTTGTCCATGCGCAAAACGCCCGCACTAGATAGACCATAATCTATTCCACCACTAGTACGTCCCAAAGTTTGTACTGAGTTCGTTAAAAGTAGTTTACCAAACTCTAGTTTTCGCCTCTTGAGCGCTTCAGTTAAAAAACCAATGCTGGTGAGAGTAGCTCTTCGGAAAGCATTCTGCGATCGCCTTGTTGTCGGGATCATTTTCTTTTTCCCTGTCGAACCACTCGTTTGCGCCAGGTAGACAACCGGATCTGCTGTCAGGATGTTTGTTTCCCCTTTGGCAATGCGCTCAGTATATGGTTCATAGCTGCTGTAAGGTAGAATCGGAATTTGTTGTTGAAATTGCTCGATTGTTTTAATATCTCTTAATCCATATTTTTGACCAAGTTCGGTTTCTTGATGAGCCAGCAGGAGACTGCGTAAGAACTGCTCCTGCACTGCATCAGTTTGACGAATTTTCCTTACGAAATTCGCCTTGACTTGCCTTGCAACAGTTGTAACTAGTGAAACTACAAAATTTGTCATTGAGGTTTTGCGAAATCAAAACTTGTAAATAAAAGGCAGGAGGGAGGCAGAAGGTAAAAAAAATTACGTTTTACATTGAATTATTAAATAACTCCAAACTTTTTTCGTAAGACCAAAAAGTTTTAGGAAATTGGGGATAAATTAGTAAGGCTCGCATGAAATCCAACTCTGATAAACGAATAAAATTTATATTTCCGATAGGTTTAATACTTTTGAAATATTGAATTGCTTGACACCAAAGGAGTTATATTAATCGCCAAATATCTGTTTTAAGTAATCGTTCATAAAGACTCCTGTAGGATCTAACTTACGGCGGATGGAGTGGAACTCATCCCACATGGGGTATAGTTCCCTCAGTTCGGAAGCGGTGCGCGAGTGCATTTTACCCCAATGAGGTCTACCCTGATGGTTCTTAAAAATAGCTTCAACTCCATCAAAGTAGGTTTTGTAAGGCATACCCTTGTACATATGAATGGCGATAAAGGCACTGTCGCGCTGATACGCGGGACTTAGATAAATATCATCGCTCTTTACGCAACGGTACTCAACTGGGAAGTGAACGGCAATATCGTTGCGGGCGACAAACTCCTTAATCTCGCGCAAGCAGTCTGGTCCTTTCTCTGCTGGTACTGCGTACTCCATCTCATAAAACCGCACGCTTCGGGGTGTGGGAAAAACCTGGTAGCTATAATTTGTGGTTTCTCCCTCGGAAACCAATTGAGCTGATAAATTGCTGACCTGCTTGCACAGAGACGGAAAGTTGCGGCACAATTCGCACAACAGCCAAAAAACCCCGTTTTCCAAAATTACGTCGTTTAACAAGTGTTCTATCTGGGAGGTTTTCATCGGTGCGTCAGTCATATCTTGTGTTTTGATTGACACACGGTCTGTATGGGGAAACCACCAAAACTCGTAGTGTCTGTGTTGACGACAAGCTGCCTCAAGTCCATCCAAACAAGCTGACAAATCGCTGGTATGCCTAACTTCACGCAGCCGATAAATTGGCTGGAGTTTGACCTGGATTTTCCCAAGTATACCCAAAGAACCAAGTGATACTTGAGCCGCTTTGAAAATATCCGGGTTGTTTGCAGCAGAACATTCCAGGATATTGCCGTCGGCAGTCAACAATGTTAAACCTACGACTTGGGTTGACATGATGCCTAAGTTCCCGCCAGTACCATGAGTTCCTGTGGCGATCGCTCCCGCCAAAGACTGAGAGTCAATGTCACCTTGATTTTCCAGTCCCATGCCAAAGTTGGCAAGCAATTTACCGAGAGTGTAAATTTTAGTGCCGGGAAGTACGGTGGCTTCGTAATTTTCGCGATCAACAGTCTCAATACCCTGTAGGTTTTTGAGACATATCATTGTGCTATTGGTGGCGACAATCGGTGTAAACGAATGCCCACTACCGACTACGCGTAGTGACCGACCAGATTCTGCATGGGAGCGGACAATTTCGGCTAGTTCGTCGAGACTGGTTGGTTGCAACAATTCCTTCGGCCGGCACTTGACCAATCCTGACCAGTTTTTCCACGTTTTGCTCATAAATTGCTTTCTTTTTTTGAAAAAGCTAAATTTTGCAGACTATATTCAGGACAAATCTTGGCGAATTCTTGGGCGATCGCATCCACTGTGAAGTGGATCTGCTCCTCTGTATGAGTGCAATTTATAAAGAAGCGCAAACGCGCAGCGTTCTCTGCCACTGATGGATAAATCATGGGTTGGACATTAATGCCTCGCCGAAAAAGTGCCTGTGAAAGTTGTATGCATTGTAAGGAGTTCCCCACAATCACAGGCACAACTGGTGTGTTTTTACTCATACCCGTGTCAAGTTTTCGTTCGCAAGCCAGTTTCAGAAAGAGTTTTGCGCGATCGTGCAAACGCGCCACTCGCTCTGGCTGAGCTTTGAGAACCTGAATGGCAGCCAACGCAGCAGCAGCGTTAGGTGGAGATATGCCAACGCTATACAGAAAGCCTGGAGCAGTGTATTTCAGGTATTCCACCAAAGCTTTGCTACCTGCAATATAGCCACCGCAGCTGGCAAAAGACTTGCTAAGCGTACCCATCCACAAATCTACATCAGTAGGATTTACTCCAAAATACTCCCCGACGCCGCAACCATGCTTTCCTAGCACACCTATAGAGTGAGCTTCATCTACCATTAGAAATACTTTGTGGCGCTTCTTGATTTCGATAAACTTTGGTAGTTCGGGCATGTCGCCGTCCACGCTGTAGACGCCTTCGATGACAACCAGTACCCGCTTGAACTGGTATCGTCGCTCACACAGCAGCTGATCGAGTGAGCGCCAGTTGTTATGGGGGAACGCGAGAATTTTGGCTCCAGACAACGCGCAGCCCTCTAGGATGCTGTTGTGGATCAGTGAGTCGTGCAAGATCAAGTCATCCCGCCCAAACAGATGACCAATAGTCGTTACGTTCGTTGCGTGTCCGCCTACATAGACGATGCAATCCTCACAACCTACAAGATTTGCCAGTTCCCTTTCCAACTCGCGGTGCAACGGTTTTTCCCCTGATGCAACACGACTTGCCGATACAGAAGTGCCATAGCGTTCAATCGCTTCTTTGGCTGCACCAGACACAACTGGATCGCCAGACATATCCAAGTAGTTGTAGCTGGAGTAATTGATGAGTTCCTGCCCGTTGATGATTGTTGTGTTATTAGATACCCTCTCATGAACTTGGAAATACGGGTTGCCGCCCATTAATTCTATTTCTTCAAGTCGCTGTCGGAGATTGCGGTACTCTGGGTACAGGTCGAAATTATAATATTCGGGTGGAATGTCACTGTCTGTTGAATCTTTTTGCAGTGGAGTATTCCCGTTTTGAAATTTGGAGTCTAATGCCAATTCTTTGTATACAGCTGTTTGGGACACTTCATCTACACCAACTGAGTCAGTTGAAGCAGGGATATCAACTTCTTGAGCTAAATGCTGGGCAAGGGTGGCAATGGTGGGATAGTCCCAAGTCGTGTTTGGAGAAACTTCACGTCCTAGCCAGTTATTCAAGTCACTTGCCAGCCTGACTCCTGTCACTGAATCCAAACCATACTCAGCAAAAGACTTTTGGGCGTTAATCTTATCAACTTCTACTTCTAATTCATTCGCTATCCATTGTCCTAGCCAATTTTCAATAGATTTAGCAGTGTAGGGAGAAATTATGGAATTTGTTTGCGATACTTTACCTTCTAACCTTACAGTTTCCGGAGAGTGAGTTATCGGAGTCTGACTTGCTGTTGATCGGTTGCGGCAAAGTAACTCGTCTAGAGTATTATCTTCACCAGCGAGTGTTTGTTCCAGATCGCCGATCGCCTCCCCATAGCTGGATACAAAATCTGTTGTCTCATCAGCACCAAGCAGTACAGATTCAGCTGATGTGCCGCTTAGGGCGCTATTGAGTGTTATATCAAACTTCATCTGCGCCCATTCCACAGCGCGTCGTATTTGCTGCGATTGGTTGCGCTGATATGCTTTGTGAGCTGCTGCAAGCAAAATTGCATAAGTGGCAACTTCGCCAATGAAAACAGATGCCCAACGAATCGCAGAGGAACGCTCATTGAAAGGATTTGACCCTAAAAAGCGTGCATTTATTCGTTCGGCAGCATCTTTCAAACTATTTGAGACAGCCGATGCTCCCAGAGTATGAGACAGAAAATTATGTAGCTCCTTACTATTGTGAAGTACTCTCGACCCCAGGTACATATTCAGAGTTTCAGTAGGTCCTTCAAAAATGCGAAAGAGTCTGGCATCCCGAAGGATCTGTGGTGCAAGGTTATTTTCCATGTAGCCACGACCCCCCAGTAGTTGAACGAGGGTATCAGCAGCCCACCACAGAAATTCTGGTCCCGAAGTTTTACAGGCTACAAACGCTTCTTCCGGAACAGAATGTCCCGCATCAAGTAACTCGGCTATCAGATCAACCAGTACTTCCACTGTTGTAATGGCTGCTGTCAGGTCACTCAAGCGTGCCAGTGTGACTGGGTTGTCCAGCAGACGACCAGTAGCAACGGAACGGCGAGTTGCATAGCGATGCATTAGCTGTGCTACTCGCTTCATACCGCCGACACTTATTGCCCCCAAGCCCAATCGGGCGAACATAAATGTATCCTGAGCGACTTCCATACCCGCTCCCGGTCGCCAGAGAAGATGGCTTGGCTCTACTGAAACATCATTGAGATAGATAGTGTTTTGCACCATGCCACGCATTCCCATCGTTAGAGCTTCAGGACCAATTCGCAATCCCGGTGTTCCTTGATGCACAACAAAACCAGTAATGCCACTCGATTGCCCGCTAGCATCAAGGAGTTGGACAAAAACGTTGATAACACCCGCCCAAGAAGCAGAACCACTCCAAATTTTGGTTCCATGCAATTGCCAACCACTCTTGCCATTTGCCACAGCCGTGGCTGAGATGGCTTTGGGGTTAGAGCCTGCACCAGGCTCTGTAACTGCAAGTGCTGCCATTTCACGACCTGAGGCTAGCACGGGTAGGAGTTCATCTCTCAACGCTTGTGTGGCATAACGTTGGATAGGACGAATACCCAAAGCATTATTGCCACCCACAAAGGTAGCAAGCGTCAAATCGATGGCGGCAATTTGTTCAATAACGCGCATGGTGTCGCGGTTTTTGAGTGCAAGCCCTCCATAATTTTCGCTGACTTGCATCCCCAGAATGCCGCGATTTCCTAAATCAAGTACTATATGGGGTGGTATACAACGTCGCTCATCAATCACACGAGAGTTAATGCGATCGCCCCCGTAACTGCGAAGCCAGTTAATAACATCATCAGCCCGCTGTTTACTGATTTCCGAAGCTGCTGCAACTTTAGTCTCCCCGACAGATAAATACATTTGTGGCTCTGAGTCAATTAGAGGTTCTGTAGCGATTTGCTCAGAAATATTTTTTACTATTTTATTTGAATTGAAAGTATGCAACACATCTAGGTTTCCAGCCAAAAAGCTAGCCTTGCTATTTAGGCGTTGAATCTTGCCACTAGAAGTTTTCGGTATGCTCCCAGTTTTTAGCAGCAATACGGTATAAACTTCCAACTCGTGTGAGTTCCATATCGCCTGACGGATAGCCCCTGCGACCTCATCCAATTCCAGATTCCGAAGGTAACTCCGCTCCACCTCACAAGCAAGCACCAGTCGTTCAGCCCCATCAACCTCAACTGAAAATGCAGCACTTGCACTTGATCGCAGGGCTGGGTGGCTTTTTTCTGCGCTCAATTCAATATCTTGAGGGTAGTGATTGCGACCCCGGATGACAATCAGGTCTTTGAGCCGACCTGTGACAAATAGCTCTCCATCCAGCAAAAATCCTAGATCTCCTGTACGCAAAAACGGACTGGAACCTGTATTTTGCAAGTAAGCTTGGAAGGTGCTTTCAGTTTCATGTGGTCGGTTCCAGTACCCCTGAGCCACACTAGGACTTGACACCCAAATCTCACCCACCTCCGAAGGGGAACAGCGGGTTAGAGTCTCAGGATGGACAATTACAATCTGCTGTTCCAGTATGGCTTTACCAGAGCCAACTAAGGTTTGGACTTTAGCCTTTTCTCCTCCAGATAGAACCACGTGGTTCTGCTTCAACGCTTCTATCTGGATAGGTTGAACTACAGGTGGATCTGCTTTTCGTCCACCAGAAACAAACAGAGTTGCCTCTGCCAGCCCGTAACATGGGTAGAATGCCTCTCTAAGAAACCCACACTGGGTAAAAGCATTTGTGAACCGTTCTATAGTTTCGGCACGCACCGTTTCGGCTCCGTTGAAAGCCACCTCCCAGCTACTCAGGTCGAGGGTTGACCGCTCGGAGGGAGTAATTTGACGAACACACAAGTCATAAGCGAAATTCGGTCCACCGCTGGTAGTAGCTTTGTAGCGAGAAATTGCTTGCAACCAACGCAGAGGACGTTGCAGAAAAGCTACCGGACACATGAGAATGCATGGGACACCCAAGTAAAGAGGCTGAAGCACATTTCCAATCAAGCCCATGTCATGGTAGAGAGGCAACCAACCGACAACAATCGTTTGCTCTGTATGTTGGAATCCTTGCTGTATTAATAATTGATTGTGTAGTAAATTTTTATGGCTTACCATCACTCCTTTCGGTGCAGCAGTGGAGCCAGAAGTATACTGAAGAAATGCCAGTGTGTCGTTGCTAATTTTGTCAGATAGCCAATCAGGAGCAAGCTCGCTCGCAATATTGTCAGTGGCTATGCAATGCAAAGCTGCTAGTTCTGGTTCTTCTTTTAAGCTGCGTTCTATGCTGGTGAAAACAGATGTTGTGGTGAGCGCAAAAGTTGCCTGCGCGTCAGCCACAATAGCTTGCAACCTTGTCATCCGCTGATTACGTCGGGGTGGATATACAGGGACACCAATGACTCCTGCATAAAGACACCCGAAAAAAGCAGCAATGAATTCTAGTCCCGGTGGGTAGAGCAGGAGTGCCCTTTCTCCAGGGGCTTTCATACTTTGAAGTACCACAGCAATAGCTTTTGCCTTTTGGTCTAACTCTTGATAAGTTAGGCTTACTTCTTCTTTTTCTCCGTCCACTAGAAAGGTAAAAGCCAGTTGGGTTGGTTGGTGGAGTGCTTTGTAGCTTAAAATATCAACTAAAGTGGTGAATTTAAGCAAATTAGCTGAAAACAAATTCTTATATACTCCCTGAAATTCTTAAGTTATATCCAAATTTAAAAGTTCTTCTACTTCTACTTAAGACCTGCGGTCTCATGACTAGAAATTTGAACTTGCGAGTACTCAAGATAGACCTTGAGATACTTGGCTATTCAAGCGGACGTGGCGATCGCACTCCTCGTACAACTTCAAAGCTCAGTACTCCGTCAGCCTTGATCCGAGCATCAATTAGTATCATTTCGGGCTACCGAGCAGCAAGGGCTTCTTCAATAGACATCTCCAGAAATTAATTCTGCGTTACCCGAAATCCTTGTAGAGACGCGAAATTTCGCGTCTCTACATTCTTTTTTGGAGATGTCTAATGGTGCTGGGTAAAGCTATGAGCGCTTCTGCCCGAGTATCTTCGTAATAAAATACTTCGCATTCAACGGACAAGCGGTAGTGCATAAGGCGGTAGCTAGGAATGTAATGACCATCTCTGGATTGTTCGATCGCAATGCGCGAAACTCGTCCCTACCCAAAGCGATTAAGTTAACATGCCAGTTTGACAACGTTTTCGCGTAGTTCTTTGTAGGTCTATGTTCAGACCAGTTGACACAATTAAGGCTATTTGCTCTGAAGCGCCTGCCAAAAGATTCAGTAGATTCGTGAGATGTTTACCCTGAAATTTTCAACTACGAAACTGTTGCCAATCAACTTGATTGACATTGCTAGCCGTCGTCTATAATTGATTACGTTAGTAACTCTGGCTTCTTTTTCAAGAGATATTGCCACCTCCCATTTACTATTTCCCATTTCAATGAGTTAGCTCACACATGATGTAGCTTAACTTTACTACGGTTACTATTTTAATTTATACTACACTATACCCAATGGTATCACAGAAAGTAAAGACCGAGCAGAAATAATTAGGCTGAATGCACACGGCTGGTACGTAGAAAAAATAGCTGCTCACTTTAATTTGACTTTGCAAACGGTGAGAGATGTTTTACATAACTGGAAAAACAAAGGTCTAGAAGGACTTTGGGAACTACCCGGTCGAGGAGGAAAGTCAAAATGGCAAGAAGAGGACATCATATTTTTGGAAGAATGCCTGAAAAAAGAACCACGTACATACAATAGTCTTCAACTCACACAAAAATGAGAACGCGAGCTGACTTGTCAGCGCTTCGCTATCGCTCAATTAAACTGAGTCCCGACAGATTAAGACGTTAAATTTAAAATCCTAAATCTAAAATGTCTTCTCCCCGTCAAATTGCATTTTATGCGCTGCGCGATGTCCACAAAGGTGGTTTCGTCGATGTTGCGCTTGACCGGATATTACAAAAAGTTAAATTATCCGACCAAGATCGCCGTCTTGTTACCGAATTAGTGTATGGCTGCGTCCGTCGTCAGCGCACCCTTGACTTTATAATTGACCAAATTGGTAAGAAGCGATCGCACCAGCAACCCAAAGACCTCCGCACCATTTTGCATTTGGGATTATATCAACTTTGCTTCAAAGAGCGCATTCCTCCTTCAGCAGCAGTAAATACAACCGTCGAACTAGCTAAAACTAGCGGTTTCGAGAAACTTTCAGGAGTCGTTAACGGGATGTTGCGACAGTATATTCGGCTAATTGAGGGAGTAGGGCGAGATGGGGGGGACAAGGGAGATGAGGAGGACAAGGGAGATAGGAAAAAATATATTACTGATTCTTCCCCTTCTCCCCCCTCTCCCCCCTCTCCCTACTCCCTACTCCCTATTCCCCACTCCCTACCCCCTATAGAAAGGTTGGGAATTTTACACAGTTTCCCCGATTGGATTGTTGAAGTGTGGGTTGAACAATTTGGTTTAGCGGAAACTGAGAAGTTGTGCGAGTGGATGAACCAAACCCCAACGATTGATTTGCGGGTGAATCGACTTCGCGTTGCCGTTGAAGAGGTAGAAAAAGCATTTCAAGATGCGGGAGTAGAATTTGAACGCCTTCCGTATTTACCGCAGGCTCTACGTTTAATTGGTAGTAATGGAGCTATTAAAGATTTACCTGGATTTAATCAAGGTTGGTGGACTGTACAAGATAGTAGCGCTCAATTAGTTGGCTACTTGCTCGACCCGCAACCGGGAGAAGTAATAATTGATGCATGTGCTGCACCAGGTGGAAAGACGACGCATACTGCCGAATTAATGCAGGATAAAGGGAAAATTTGGGCTTGCGATCGCACCGCTTCCCGACTTCGCAAACTCGAAGAAAATGCCAGCCGTCTGCAATTAAAATCGATTCAAGTTTGTATCGGCGACAGTCGCAATTTTCCCCAGTTCCAAAATACTGCTGACCGCGTTCTGATTGATGCCCCATGTTCGGGGTTAGGAACGCTAAACCGTCACGCTGATGCACGATGGCGGCAAACACCCCAAAGTGTTGCAGAACTAACAACTTTACAAAAGGAATTGATATTTCATGCATCAACATTCGTTAAACCGGGTGGAGTAGTGGTATACGCGACTTGTACGCTACATCCAGCCGAAAATGAAGCAGTAGTGGAGTCGTTTTTAACCGCGAATCCAACTTGGGAAATAGAACCACCAACCCCAGATTCCCCCGCAAGTATGTTTACAACACCACAAGGCTCGATAAAAGTTCTACCGCATCAACACAAGATGGATGGTTTTTTTATGGTGCGCTTAAGAAAAACAAATTATTCAAAGTAAATACTATTGGTGATTGTAAAATTTCAGCAATAGGTAAATTTAATTCCAGGAGGCAAATATGGTTGGCAATTCGAGTGTTAAAAACCTGGTGAAAATACTAATAGCAGCCGCTTGGATTGACGGCAGAATTCAACCCGAAGAACGGGAATATTTACGCCAAATTGCCCAACAAAAAGGTGTGGCAAATGACCCCGATATCAAACCTTTATTGTACGAATTATTACCAGTACAACCAACTGAATGTTACAACTGGGTACGCGACTATTTAGGTTCAAGCCCAACTAATGAAGAGTGCCAAAATTTAATCGAAGCCATCAGTGGCTTGATTTATAGCGACGGTGAAGTTGCAACTGAAGAAGCCAGACTTTTGAGCCGATTACAAGATTTATCCAGTGACAATGACCAAAGTAATGCAAAAGTTAATAGTATCCTCAAACAAATTCAGAAACTTTACCGTCGTTGGGTTGATGTACAAAATTGAAAAAAGTTGTAGAGACAGGTTTACTAGTGGTTGATGTCAAAAGTTCTGATGGGTTAAGAAATTAACCACAAAGGACACAAAGGGCACAAAGGAAGAGTTTTACCGAGAGATTAGCCATCAAAATTAATGACATGAACTACTAGTGGTTCGCCACATTAAATATGAGGGGTGAACGAACTTAAAATTTCTTTCTTTTTCTTTCTTTGTGTCCTTTGTGTACTTTGTGGTTAATTTTCTTAGCCCTCAAAATTAATGTGGTGGGGTACTAGTACTCCACGTTATTAGTTTTGAAGGGTTGGTGTTTGTGTTGAAAACCTTGGAGAGACGCGAAATTAATGATACGAACCACTAGTACTCCATGTAATTAGTTCTGATGGTTTAACTAGGTATTAAATCTCTCACAACTCTGACTCTGTATACTCTCTGTCTCTGTGGTAATTATATTTACCATCAAAATTAATTACATCGACCACTAGTATCTTTAATTATCGCACCAACATATGTGTGAACCCGCCCGTACAGGAGGTGCTTCGGCGCGGAGTTTTAACTCTTCGCACCTTGATAGAATACAGGTAGAGACGTTATATGTAACGTCTCTACACTTAGATCTAAAAGTTGTATTTTAATGCGGATGAAAAGCGTTAGAACTCCTAACTTTTAAATTTCTGGTTTTTATAATCCTGGAGTTTCTTCTTTGTCCACTTTAGGTACAACATCGGGACGTTCTTTATTTTCCCAACCTACAGGTCGCTTGGAGTTGTACCAAGCAATTGAGCCAATTGTAGTAGCCGCAATAAAACCAATTACGTAGACAGCTGAAGCTGCAAAGGGAAAATGAGGTTGTTGGGTTGCAGTTTCTGCGGCTTGCATGAATAAATACATAAGTATCTTTTCCTATTGTAGGTAACGCTACTTATGACCCTATTAAAATTGAGCTTTTCGCACATCCCCCAGTAGGGAGAGTGAGTGGGGGGAGTGGGGGAAGATTAATAACTCCCAACTCCTAACTCCTAACTCCTAACTTATTTAACCGTCGCCACCAGATGGACGGAGACGTTCGCGCCATGAGGGTGAACTCGAGCCGGAGTCGGAACCACCCGAAGAACCGGAGGAACGTGAAGAACCGGAGGAACGCGAAGAACCAGAGGAACCAGAGGAATACGAACGGCGACGACGCGATGAACCATCCCCACTTGAGGAATCGGAACGACGGCGCGACCCGGATGGCGAAGACTCGGATGACGAATCAGATTCGACTTGACGATAACGGCGACGCGGCGATCGCGTTTCAGTTGATGAGGATGAAGACGAATTGCCCGAACTAGAGGAATCGTCATTGCGGTAGCGTCTGCGCCTGCGTCTTGGAGTCTCGTCTGGCTGCTGGTTATCGTAGGTATAGCTTCTGCGCCGTCTTGATGAACGTTGCTCGCCACTATTGTTGTTACTGTTATTATTGTCATCCGAAATTGTTTGTTGACTGCGCCGTCTCCGTCTTGGAGATTCTTCACTCGAACTATCATCGTTATTTTTATCTCGGTCGGAAATAGCACGATTAATTATTCGTCCCCCCCTGATGGGTTCAGCTTTGATGCTACCTTTACGACCTCGGAGTTTGGGCAGTGAGGGGAATTTTTCAACGGGCATTCCCTTTACAGCTTCTTCCATAAACTCGTGCCAAGTATAAGCGGCGCTACCACTACTTCCGTAGGTAGGATTGTTATTGTCGTTACCCAGCCATACCCCGGTTACAACTTGGGGAATAAACCCAATAAACCACAAATCGCGGGCTTCGTCGGTTGTTCCAGTTTTACCTGCTACGGGTCGGTTATCTAACTGCGCTTGTTGTCCAGTGCCCGAAGTTACGACATTTTGCAGCATCCAAGTCACGATCGCGGAACTTTCCAAGTCAAGGGCGCGTTCGGGTGTAAAGTTGGGTTTCCAAATTTCCTCGCCGCGACGGTTCAGGATGCGGGTAATGCCGTGAACCTCATTGTGGACACCTTGAGTTGCAAAACTACCATAAGCGCTTGTCAATTCCAATAAATTGACTTCTCCAGAACCAAGTGCCAACGAATACATCGGTTTGAGTTCGGATTTAATGCCCATTTTGTGAGCTAGTTCGATGGTGGGATTGAATCCTACCTTCATTAATATCCGGACTGCAACAATGTTAACAGACTTCATTAAGGCTGTCTGCATATCCAACGAACCTCGGTAGCCTTTATCGAAGTTTTTGGGTTCGTAACCATCGATAATTAATGGGGAGTCTTGGAACTCTTGGTAAGGGCTCATCCCCGTTGCGATCGCAGTTGCGTAAACAAACCCCTTGAAGGTGGAACCGGGTTGACGTTGTGCTTGGGTAACGCGGTTGAATTGGTATTTCCCAAATTCTTTACCGCCCACCATTGCCTTGATTTGCCCGGTACGGGGGTCAATTGATACAAGTGCTGCTTGCTTGAAATTCTCCCAACGTCCTTGATTTCGCAGGGTTTTTGCCACCGCGTTTTCTGCTGCTGCCTGCCAAGTTGGATTTAAGCTTGTTTCCACAGTCAACCCACCGGCTTCGATGACTTCCGGGGAGACGTACTTGGGCAGTTCTTTTTGGATAAAGCTAGTAAAGTATGGGGCTTGGACTTCTAAGCGTTTGGGTGCGCTGGATTTGATTGTTAGCTGTTCCTCAACAGCGGCTTGTTTTTCGGCTGCGGTAATAACACCATCTTCGAGCATTCGCTGCAAAACCAAGTTGCGTCGCGCTTTGGCTGCTTCGGGGTTTTTGTCGGGTGCGTAACTGCTGGGTGCGGGTGCAAGTCCGGCTATTGTCGCCATTTCTGCCAAGGTCAACTCTTTAACTGACTTGCTGAAATATACCCACGATGCATCGGCAACACCATAAGCACCGGAACCCAAATACACCAAATTTAGGTAGCGTTCGAGAATCTTGTCTTTGGTGAGCTCGCGCTCCATTTTTTGCGCTAGTCGTGCTTCTTTGACTTTGCGTAAAATGCTTTTTTCTTGTTTGAGGAACAGAATTCGCGCTAACTGCTGAGTGATGGTACTACCACCCTCGACCACATTTTGCTCGCGCATGTTATTTACGGCTGCGCGAATAATTCCTTGGGCATCGACACCTTTATGCTTGGCAAACCTGCGGTCTTCGGAAGCAATAAAGGCTTTTTTTAAGTTGTCAGGGATTTCCGATATTGCTAATTGTTCGCGTGTAGCAGGTCCCGACTGCTGTAAAATAGTGCCATCAACAGCTTTAATTGTTAGCGTTTGCTCGCGGGCAATAGTATCTATCTCCCCAGTTTTAGGCAAACCTTTATCAATTGACGCAATCGTGTAAGTAAATGCTAAAGCACCACCACCCAAACCTAAACCTGCTAAAAACCAATAACGTCGATATAAAGGTTTAGGGCTACCGGGAAGGAAAGCGAGTATCGTTGATGATACCCTACCAATCTTATTGAGTAGCTGATTGCCTTTCTTCAACTTCGTCGGTGGTGGTTCGGTCATTAATCCATTCGTTGATTCCCGATCCTGCACATCGCCAGGTGGCGATTTGGAGTCATCTTTTGGTACGTTACTCAATTTAGTCGATTTATCTTTGAACCAAGAGGCAAACTTCACCACGTTAGTCCCTCATACCCAGCAGTTGTTAAAGTAGTATTACTAAAAGTTCCAATCGTAGCCCAACGTTTCCTCCCGTATAATATTCTATTCATTTTTAAATAAATCTACTGTTAATAACAACTTTTGTGCAATTTTTTTTATAAAATTTAGTAAAATAAAATACATTATTTTTACTAATTTTTGAAATTAAACGCGCCTAGATAAAAGCTCAAGCATTGTAGCAGTAAAGTTGTAAATGTTTACGTTGTTATGGACACTTTTTTTGATCGTAATACGATACTCCCAGAGAAAGTGGTTAGTGCCATTGGACTCGGAAGTAATCTAGGCGATTCGCTTTTGATTTTAGAAGCAGCGATTGAAACTTTAGTCCAAACGTCGGGAATCAAACTGCTAGCCAAATCGAACTGGTATCGAACTAAACCCATCGGACCACCGCAACCCGATTACTTAAATGGTTGCGTCGTAGTGGAAGTGGAAATAATACCAGAATTGTTGTTAGAAATATTGTTAAAAATTGAAAACAAATTTGGGCGCGTCCGTAAAGAACGCTGGGGAGCTAGAACTCTAGATTTAGATATATTGCTATATGGCGACAAAATTATCAATAGACCCAAGTTACAAGTTCCCCATCCCCGGATGTGCTCACGCGCTTTTGTGCTAGTACCCTTGGTAGAAATCGCTCCCGATTGGGTCGAACCAGTTTCCGGATTTGCGATTAAAGAGCTAGTTAAAGATGTAGACTGTTCTGAAGTACGCCTGTTTAAGGGCAATTAATTTTACCAACATCAAACCAGATTCATGCTGGTGAAATCTCCAGTGAATGTCTGTACTTATTTTAATAAGTAAATCGAAATATGGCATTAGGTAGAGAATTACCACAACTACTAAAGCAACGCTTATTCTTCAAAGGACGCAAGTTCAATTTTGAAGTAAATCGTTTGCGTTTACCAAATCAATCTGAAGGGGAATGGGAATGCATTCGTCACCCCGGTGGCGCATTGGCAGTGCCAGTGACATCTGAGGGTAAACTTATACTTGTGCGGCAATACCGTTTTGCCGTTGGAGGTAGAGTTATAGAGTTTCCTGCTGGCACTGTCGAAGTCAACGAAGACCCACTGGAAACAATTGAGCGCGAAATTCAAGAAGAAACCGGATATCGTGCCAAAAAATGGGACAAACTGGGGGAATTTCTGCTTGCTCCGGGTTATTCGGATGAAATTATTTATGCATTCATTGCCCAAGATTTAGAAAAGCTTGACGAACCACCCACACAAGACGACGACGAAGATATCGAAGTCTTATTTTGGACTCCCGAACAGATGGAGAAAGCAATTATGGAGGGGGAACCGATCGATGCTAAATCGATTTCAAGCTTCTTCTTAGCGCGTCCGTTTTTAGAGGGAGTTAGGAGTTAGGAGTTAGGAGTTAAGAGTTAAGAGTTAAGAGTACACCGCGTCTTAGTGATGCATCAAAAAAGATTCTTTCTTTGTGTTCTTTGTGTCCTTTGTGGTTAAGAAAAAATCTTTTTGAACCACAAAGGACACAAAGGGCACCAAGGGAAGAAAAAACTAGACGTTTTAGACCACCTTTTACCCACCAAGATGCAGGGTAAAGTTAAGAGTTAAGAGTTATTAATTAATTTCCCCCACTCCCCACTCCCTACTCCCTACTCCCTACTCCCCAATCTTCAAATGTTGTCGCAAAACTTGTCGCATTACATCAACTGGTACGGTATCGCGTTCGAGCCAAATTTTTAATGCTGCTGCACCTTGCTGGACGAGCATTTCTAGTCCATCAATGGGAATTGCTCCAATTTCTCGAGCCAGTTTAAGAAATTGAGTTGGGTTTGGAGTGTAGATTAAATCATATGCGATTGCATTTTTGGAAAATTTCCCGATTTCTTCGTGACTCAAAGGTGACTCGTCAACGTGCGGATACATGCCAATCGGTGTAGTATTCACGAGTAAATTGGCTGACGAAATTAATTTCGGTAGCAAATCCCAGTGATGAACTTGTAAATTCTTCCCTAAAGCTGAATTACTCCAACTATCCCGAAAATTCTCTAATTTTGCCAAATTCCGCCCAACAACGTGAATCTCCGCACAACCGAGTTGGGCACAACCTGCAACAACTGCTCGTGCTGCTCCACCATTGCCCAAAATCACCGCTGTTGTTTGACTCCAATCGCGGTTGTAGGTAGTTTGTAACGGGGCAATAAATCCTTCGATATCAGTATTTGTACCAATCCAACGGTTATCTTTGCGAACAACAGTATTAACTGCTCCCACCGCTTCAGCAACGCTAGATACTTCCGACATTAACGGAATGATTGCTTGTTTGTGCGGGATTGTGACGTTAAAACCCGCAACTCCAATTGCCGCAAAACCATCTAATGCTGCTTGTAAATTTTGTGGCGCAATTGGAAACGGGAGATAAGCATAATCGATACTCATTTGCGCGATCGCTGCATTATGCATTATTGGTGACAGCGAATGTTCTACCGGATGTCCAATTACACCTAATAGTTTGGTAGTTCCTATAATCATTTTTTTACCCTGGTTATTTATTAACTCGTAAGTAAGTCAACGCCGAAAATCGTAACTAGTAGTCCATGTCATTAATTTTGACCATGAGCGAGAGGCCCAGATCCCCGACTTCTTTAAGAAGTCGGGGATCTAGTAACCCATCAGAATTTTGACACGGACTACTAGTTTGTAGTAGCGCTATCCTACGGAAATGCTCCGTAAACAGCGCTAAAGCGCTACTACGAGCCGAATCTAAATATTTCACAAATATTTACATAGTTTGGTTTTTTATCGCCGACTTACTTAAACCGAAGTAAGTTAAAACTAATTCGCTTCTTTTTAATTGCGGAATTATAAACTATAGATTCTTCGGGTAATTGAGTGAGCAATGTAAATTTCATCTCGGTCTTAGATCGTTATCTATTTCCACAATACCCCTCGAACCATCGATTCGCACGCGCTGCCCGTCTTGCAATAACCATGTTGCATTACGAACATCCATAATGGCGGGAATTCCGTACTCGCGGGCAATGATTGCGCCGTGAGATAGTTTGCCGCCTGCTTCGGCAATAATTCCTTTGGCTCGAACGAGTAATGCCGCCCAGCCAGAATCGGTATAAGGTACTACTAATATCGTATCCTCGTCGATTTCGGGTAATTCTTGCAAGTTTCGCAATACTTTTACTCTGCCTTCAACCTGTCCGGGACTTGCGGGAATACCTTGTAGAACTTGGTCGGGTGCGAGTACGGGCATCAAAGCAGGGATAATTGGGGGTGCGTCGCCGTAAACTAGTAGGGGAATGGGGTTAAGTTGCTTATCGTGTGCGAGGGAAGATTGCCTTCTGTAAATTAATAGTTGTAAGCGACCCATTGTATCGAGGTCGGGTGATGTGACTAGTTCGCGGATTTCTTCAAATTCCAAAAAGAAGATATCACCCGTTTGCTGCAAAATTCCTGAATTCAACCACTGTTTTTCTAACGCGACGAAGCACCAGCGCAATTGGGCTAACAACCGCGAGTATATTTCAGTAACTTTCCCTTTCAAATCGACACGACTTTGAACAAAACCACCCCGTCTTCGAGAACGTTTACCTACTTTTGATGGCTGACTTCCCAACATAAATTGTACAAACAATTGTTTTACCGCTGTGGGTTCTTCCTTCCAAGTGGGAACAGCAATATCAGTACCAACGTCGCTTAGATATCCGTAACGCTGCAAGATAGACTCAAATTCTACGAGAATTTTTTGCCCTTCGGTGGAAACTGCCAAATCCTCAAACACATTATCGGGATCGAATTCGGTAAGTATCGGTCTTGCTTCTTGGGCTAGATTTTGGAGCGATCGCACGGCTGCAACTTCGGGTGCTAGGCTGTTATCGATATCGGTATCTTTGACTTTAAATATCGCCTGCCGTAATGCCACACTCAAAGGTGCCAAAATACTGTAGTAAGTTGCCCGCTGTAATAGTTCTAATATATAGTCGATGCGCGTTAGTAACCCATTCGGGTCTAAATCATCAACCATTTCTTGTGCTAATTGCGACAATCCTATTGAGAATTTCCGGCGATTATCGCGTTGAAAGTCTTGTCTTAACGAGAGTTCGCGCCCAACTAACCGCAGCAAACCTGGTAAATTTCGTAACGTCGTATCGAACGAGGGTTTGCTCATCTTCGTACCTCGCGTTAAAAATTCTAGACTTTCGGGTGGCAAACCCATGCGGCGAAAAATTTGACCTAATAATGTCGCATTGAAGTAAGCGTGGGAAAAGTGTAATGTCGCAGTGTCATTAAAATCCAAACCAAGCGAACGTTCCCCCAATACTACCGCAAAAATTCCTCCCCATACCCCACACGTTAAGGGACGGTTAATCGACCAAGTAAGAGGACGAATCAAACCAGGGATAACTTCGGCAGCAATTTTGCGCGTCCAAATCGGCAGTAAAGTTGTGATGGGACGTGCTTGCAATACCCACAACGTTTGACCGTCGTAACTCCACTCAACATCTTGAGGGACACCGTGATAGCGTTCTTCGAGGTGGCGAACTAAATATGCAACTTGCTTGATAATGACTGCGGGTACTTTCCCCTGTCCTTCGAGGTGGATAAACGAAACATCATCGCTATCGACAACAAAAGCGCGATATTGTTCGGGTGTTACCCGTCCCGAAACAATTTGCGTCGGACTTCCCGGTAATGCTTCAATAATAATGGCATCAAATTCTTGGGTGATGGGGTCGCGGCTAAATGCTACACCCGAATAGACGCTGCGAATTTGTTGCTGTACTAATACCGCCATTGCGGCTTCTTTGAGATTGCGATCGCGTCGATATTGTTGGGCACTAGGACTATTATACGAAGCAATTGTCCGGGCGATCGCATTCTGTAAAGACTGTTTAGTGGTGACATTTAAAATACTTTCATATTGTCCAGCAGCAGAAGCAATATCTGTATCTTCGCCAATTGCCGACGACCGCACTACAAGAGGCGATAATTCAGAAGGTTGGAGGATGTCAATCAATGATTGCGGGTCTGAGTCAGGTAGAAGTACCCATCCCTTTGGAACTTGATAACCCCAACGCTTAATTTCTGCTAATTTTGCCGCTTTACTCCCAACCATCGCAGCATCGAGTTCATCATCCAACATTAATATATGATGTTGGTCGCCGCGAAAAAAATTCATCGCAGCTTGCGACTCTGGATTAGCCTCAGCCACCGATAATTGTAAATCGTCGGGAATTTGCTTGTAAATCCATCCCAGTAAAACCGCAAGTGCAACAGCCACTAACAGTCTAAACCCATCTTCAGGATGTAAAATCGCTACAATAATCGGAAACAATACCAAAACCCCGAATTTAGCTGCTTGTTTGGAACGAATAATTGTAAAACTAATTCCTGCTAGCAACAACACATAAGCTGCTGCTAAAGGGTCGTGAACTGCAAACCCCCAGACCACATTCGTGGTTCCAGCACCTTTTGCTACCCAGTATCGACCGACTACAAGGGTCAATAATGCCAGCAATTCCCATGCTGAACCAGGTGGAAACACCGCCTGCGCTAATAAAACCGCCGCAATTCCCTTAAAAGCTTCCGATAGTACAGCCAGCATTCCTACCAGCGTACCACCATGATAGAAAGCAGCCGAGACACCGATATTGCCAGTGCCAAGTTTTGCCAATTTCTTCTTCGACAGTGCCTGCGTAATCCAAGCAATCAGCGGCAAACTACCTAGAAGCGGGCAAATAACAAATATAATTAAGAAACCCCCAACCTCAACTGCCAAAATTAATCCCAATACAACTGCAAAAATTGCTACCAATACGACTTTCACTTACTAAGCCTCGCCATTCATTAAGTAATCGTTAAAGAAATTTCGGGTTAAAAGTCATATCTTATACCAATTTTTGCAAAATGCCTTTGCAATCGAAGCTGCTGTAGCCTTGATTATTATCGCTTTTGGTATCTGTATATATGATGATGCATGTTATAAAACTAAATCATATTCTTAATTAACTAATCGTATACTTCGCTGCTAAAAAGACTAGAATCGAAACGAGCAAAGTCTTGCTCAAACAAACTATTGAGGCTAAGATAAGCTATGTCAGACTTAAACCGAGGCATCATGAAATTTGACGGCGCGGATTCTCCGAAAGTTGTCACGATTTCGACTGTGGTGTTGTTGGGGTCAATCGCGGCTTTAATTATTTGGGCACTACAATCAGCTTATGCTGTAAATTAATGCGCGAGAATTAGCGCATGAAGGTTCAAGTTGACCTTGATTTTATTGATTAATTATGTATGTAGAGACGTTAGATGTAACGTCTCTATAAATTTAATTCGCACTCGTGTCAATAATTCCTACAAACACGCTAAAATGTGCAACCGGAAGCGTAATTTTACTTACGCGCTTTAAAAATTAAAAAAAATTTATTTATCGGATTTTAGATTTTAGAGTAAAGGAAAGTCTGAAATCCAAATTTTAGGATGCTTGAACTCTGGGGTTTCTTAATTATATTTGTTATTTGCCCGCTTCTAGGTAGTTTGCCGCTGATTGCTTGGATTACGCAGGCACTGTCGAAG
>QQTW01000800.1_pt1 | contig 20661 bp, 19 predicted proteins | sample 1904831 | NCBI WGS metagenome assembly QQTW01 (sample SAMN09435610, study PRJNA476489) | Subsurface metagenome, whole genome shotgun sequencing project. | reverse complement strand
CCGGCCTTCCAGGCCGGCTATCGCAAACCCGCCGCCCCGCATAGCCCCGTCGAGGAGCCGTCGAGATCGAACACGATAACGACATACGGCGTCAATGACACGGTGCTCGCCCGGTGGGTCTCGGGCGACGGCGCCTTCTACCCGGCCCGCATCACGTCCATCACCGGCTCCTCAACCAATCCCGTCTACGTCGTGTCGTTCAAGAACTACGCCACGACGGAGACGGTCGCGGCCAAGGATCTAAAGCCCATCGCCAACGATGCTCGAAAGCGCAAGGCGGACGGATCGCCGGTGAATGCGGGGCTCACGCCATCTCCGTCGACGACCGCTGCAGGAAATGCCAGCGTCATCTCGGCCGCCGCCCATATCGATCCCAATCTGGCCCACCAGGCGAAGCACGAGCCCAGTCGGGCAACCGACGGGCCGGCCAAGCCGGCCAAGGTGCCGCGTAAGGTCAAGGCCACGCGCGAGCTGGAGGCCGGCAAGAGCAAGTGGCAGGACTTCATGGCGGGTGGCGGTGGTGGAGCGGGGGCTGAGGCAGGCTTTAGCTCCGCAATGGCCGATTCGGTCAGGGAGATGACTTCTTCCAACTCCGTCTTGAGGTTTTGGAGTTCTGCATTGTCCGGGTCGGCCTGGAGTCCTAGCTGGACCGTCTCGAGCTATGTCCATCGTGGAAATGCGTCAGCCAGTCCATTAAATATATCGAAGATGATGATCACTGACCTGAAGCTTGTACTCCTTGATTTCACCTTCCAGCGTCGCCAGATCGCTGGCCATGTTGAGGGAGTGGATTCAAGATGTTCGACGAAACTATTGCCCTCGCAAAGAGATCCCCGCCTTGAGCGACGTCGATGAGCAGTGGTGGTCAGGATTACGAAAGGCGGCTCTAGAGGCACGTGAATTGAGCCGCATATCGGAGCTTCATCGGACCGGCTCTCACGTGATACCAAGCTATCTGTCTCATGTGAGGCTCTTGACTTTCATGAGCTCACAATGAAGTTATTTAGAACACATCGATGGATTATATTCTGGGCGTCACACTATATCTGCTAAGTTCTCGAACACATCCAGCTCATATTGTACATCTCCAGCTATCTTTCCACTCGTGACGTCCAACTCCGACTTCTTCTCGGGGGCGGGGAAGCTTTTATATGAATTTGTCAGCCCCTCCATTCGACCGTATTTGCTTCAGCTCAAGCTCGAAACCAGTCGACATTGCGTCAGCTGGTTGGGTGTAGCGTCGTCAAGCTCTCTTCTATTTTCTCCCAGATCTTACTGGTGCAATTAATGAGGCCAGGTATTCGTCCCTCATCCGCGCGATCCTGCATCACGCATACAGAGTCACCAAGCAGGTTGTGCCTGACTGAAGGCGGTGAGTGAAGGATTTGGAACGCTTGGCTGGTTCGTGGATATCCCATCTCGAGAGAACAAGTACTCATACCGTCTCTAGAGTATCAAGTACACGTACTCCATCTCAGCCGCCATCCCAGGCGCCTTCCATTGTATCGTGCACTTCGCCGACGCCTGAGACACCTTTGTTGTCTAGAACTCCCCGTCACCGAATGTCCAGGCGGGGCACGGGGCGGGATATTTCTGACTCCTACGGGCGTAAGGAGACGATCATCGACCGATTCACCCCTGCGACTTGGTCCGGTGAAACGACCAGCTTGGCCTTACGAATCCTCCATTGCATCTTCACATCTTCATCTTCCATCTTCATCTCATCTCATCTCATCTCACCTTCAACAGATTGCTTCACTTCTTTGGAGGAGTTCACTTGAGATCAGTTGGAATTCTTGAGGTGTCGTGAAGTTGCTATTGATCGATCAGCGTTCAAGTCAGCTGGAACATCCACCGTTCTTGCTCTTCTCCGACGCCCGAATCCCGAGCTCCTTGGCCCAACGAACGAGATTGAATTTCCCGGCATCGCTTGCGCAGGGCTGACGTCGACCCGGACGAGGACTTGATCCATCTCCCCCAGACCACGCCGGAGGCGTTCAGACGCTCATCGACAGGAATCTCATCGACCATCGCGGCCGAACGCCTCGAGCGGGGCCCCTCGGAGATTGCGACAGGTGGGGGGGTTGGATCGGAGTGGGTTGGTTGGTGCGACGAAAGACGGTCAGCACGGAAGAGAAGTGCCTTCGACAGCCTTGGGCCCCGAACAACACGCGGGGACAGCTCGAGTTGGTCGACGAGTGTTGGGATCATCTCGACAATCTTCGACAAATCACCTCGATCATACGAGACTAGTTTCGATGGCGGCGGTTTCACGCGACGTCCAGCTTAATCCAAATCTCTCGCTCTCGCCCGAGCAGGAGGACCTCCTGCTGGCCGCCCTGGTATCCAACAAGCCCAGGGGTGCCTCGGACGTCAGCCACGGGTCGAAGATGGCCATCACGGCGACGACGTCATCATCATCCAACAAGATCAAGTCGGAGTCGACGTCGTCCGGACGGGCGTCGACTGGAACGACTCAAGCCAAGCCGTCAGCGCCGCTCGAACCATCGGCGGATCTGTCGCTGCTGGATGACTTCCGGCTGGCTGATGGCTCGCTGATCGATTATAACCTCGATCTGGGCTGGGATGACCCGCTGAACCTGGAAGACGGCGACGAGACGGGGGAGTTGCAGGACGAGGTTCCATCCAACACCAACGGAGACGGGGCGCCCGACACGCATGAGAAGCGCAAGAACCCCGACGACGATGGCGAAGGAGGCGGCAAGCGAAGGGAGGGCGAGGAGAAGCCGGCCAAGAAACCAGGCCGCAAGCCGTTGACGTCGGAGCCGACGACGAAGCGCAAGGCGCAGAATCGCGCCGCCCAGCGCGCGTTTCGCGAGCGCAAGGAGAAGCACCTGAAGGATCTCGAGACCAAGGTGGCCGATCTCGAGCGTGCCTCGGAGTCGGCGAATCACGAGAACGGGCTGCTTCGGGCCCAGGTGACGCGCCTCCAAGACGAGCTGAAGGAATATCGTCGCCGGCTGTCGACGGGTGCCCGTCTGGGTCCGCTGCCGTCGGACATCGCGCGAGAGACGACGCGGAAGACGAGCGGTGGTGGTGGTGTGGGGAACAACTTCCAGTTTGAATTCCCCAAGTTTGGCAGTCTGCCGGGATCATTCATTCTCGAGAACGGCTCGTTCGCCAAGTTGGACGATCCCAACAAGGTGAGCCCGGTCTCGCTGGTGGACGGCAGCACAACGACGACGCAGACGAAACTGCCGGCGGTGCTGCAGCGCAACCAGTCTTCGCAGCATAATGTCAGCCCACGATCCGAGACCGGGACGACGTCGCAGGCGGGGCAATCAGCGCTGTTCGGCGCGGGCACACCGGTGAACAACCTCTTCAGCCCGCCGGTGCTCGGCAGCGCCAATCCACCGGTGCTGTCGCCGGCGGATTACTTCCCGTCGCCGTCGTCGCTCAACATCGACGTGGGCGAGGGAGCGCGCAAGCGATCGCAGGGCTCGATGGGACAGCGATCGTTCACGGCGGCGACCAATGGAGCCAATGGGATGCCGCAGTTGGCGTCGGCATCGGCTTCACCGTCCGCCTCGTCCGTCTCTCATCACGGACCGAACTCGTCGGCGTGCACATCTCCCGACTCGTACCGCAACTCGCCATCGAACAATAAAGGGCTGGACACGCCGATCAATTCGATTGGAGAAACGCTGGCTCCGCAGGGCTGGGATGGTGAGTTTTGATCACCTCATATCTGACATGAATGTGATCTGACGAGTTTGGTGATGAAAGCTACCTCGACGACGCCCTTCGGGCTCGTCGACGACAGTTCGACCGCTCCGACGGTGACAGGCTCCAGCGGAATCGTGAATGGGATCGACTGGATGGCGCAGCAGAACGGGGGCCGGTTCGATCCCGTATTGTTTGGTGACTATCGCGAGCCTCAAGAGGCGATCACATCGGGCGATTACGGGTTCTTCAGCGACGCTTTCCCCACGTATAATTTCAGCACGTCATTGACGGCGACGAACGACTTCACGCCGCCAAGCTCGGCAACAACGACGACGAGGAAGAGCGTGTCTGGGGTCGTGTCACCGCCGATAATGACGACCGAGAAGCAGCATTCACAGCAGCAGCAGCCTGCTGCCGCTGTCTCAGCTCAAGCCTCTGCATCTGCTCATGCTGTCACTTCCGCTTCATTCGCTCCAGGAAGCCGTCTCTCACCCGAAGAAGAAGCCAAATTCGCCGTCGACTGCACCAAACTATGGTATGTAAAAACCATGCATCCATAAGCAACCACCCCATTCCCCCTCCCAAACATAAACATTATCACCGCCCATGAAAATTGTATGAAACTATGAAACTAATGAATGATTGATAATACTGTAGGAATCGAATCCAACAAAATGAACGCTTCCAAAACGGCGAAGTCGACATCGACAGTCTCTGCTCCGATCTTCAAAAGAAAGCACGCTGTTCTGAAACAGGCATGGCCATTGATCCGAATATGATTGATGCCTTGTTGGCCAAGTTTCCGGGACAGCAGTGATGTGGTTGGTGGGGTCGGCAGTGGATGCTGTAGGGCTCTGATTGTCAGATCAGGTTGGCTCAGCACAGGCTATGATGACGATGATGAGCGTAGTAGAGGGAGGAAGGACGCACAGCTTGGCTCGGCCAAGTCAAATTCACCTTCCCCGATGGTGATAACGATAACTATTCAACCACCAGGTCGGGCTCCTGAAAAGAAAGACCACTAGGATGAATATATTAAGGGAAAAGAAAAATGTGGAGGTGTCTCCTAACTGATGAAACAAGGTGGGGAAACGGAAGTAGATGATGCAAGATCCGGGGAAATCGAGCAAGCGAAGAGAATATGGATGATGGCAAACGAGAGATGACAGCTAGCTAGCTAACTCGCTCGCTCGACGATTGTCGCAGCATCTATCTAGCTATGCCTTCTCCTCTTCTCTTCATTTCACCCCTCGGTGTATAGTATACTGTAGTTCGTTGATTATGTGATTAGTTGGGGGTTATACAGGTATGCATGGATGTGTATGACCTGATCATTTCCACTCCCTCTGGAAGTTTTCACCTCTGGACCAAACCTGCCTTTCCTACCGACGGCGTCGAATGGAGGAGAAAAGAGTATGAAGAAGATCATGGTTGCACCCGTAACTCTACCATCATCGGCGATAGTAACCCCCGGTGAACCATATGAGCACCCATATGATCCGTTGAAAACAGGGGTCTCGGACGTGTGAACTACCGTTCCTTCCTAGTAGAGCCATCTCCTAGCCCATACCACCACCATGAACGACCTAGACGGCATGCCTAAACACCTAGGCACAACCAATGACTCGTTGGACGGGTACCCTAGCCTAGCAATGTCTCAATAACAGCTACTACTTGCATGGGTAAAACCAGTAGGGGGTCTCGTCTATAGAAATAGAATTCATGTCATGTAATTTGATTAATAGGGTTTGAAGCATCAGTGAATTTACATGCTGATGATGTCCTCTTAGAGCTAGAAGTAAGTAGCATACAGTACGTTTCGTACGTACAACTACAGTACTTCGCTGTCGCAGCAGGCACCAATGCGTCCTGATAACCTACCAGGCCCGCTACTGTACTGGATCTGGATGGAAAAGAAAGGGGAGGAGGGCATAGCGCGGCGTCGTGTCCAAGGTCTATCTATCTGATGTATCATCTTCAAGATTTGGGATTTGAGAGCGATGTGACGAAATCGAATCAAATCGGGGGCGTCGAACGATGGTATCTATACCAATTGCTGACTGGTTGTTGCTCGCTCTGCGCGAGCAAGGAGAGCGAGCTACCGTACCCTGTCATGTAACTTCAGTGTTATACTCGCGTCGAAGATCTGGTATGACTGGATCAAATCAGAGTGAGGCAGGGATTGCGTTCCGCGGTGTGGTGCGGTATGGTCGGTAGTGCTCTTATACCGTACTTCTCGGAAATGGGGATTCGCTGAGCCTGGATAATTGCGGGGAGCGAAGGGGGTAGGTAGGTAGTCAATCAGATCGTTTACAGGATGATTGCAACGATAGATACATGGATAGAAGAAGAGATGGAGATATATAGAGTGATGATATGTATTGGTTCTTGGAAAATAAGTGGGTAGATGGATGGATGGATAGATGAATAAGTCGATGGATATTATGGGTTTAATCACTAACAAGCCATTCCATCTCCGCGTCCTCATCTTCGGGATCGTGTGATATCAGGGATGTTTTTTCGTCTTCTTCTTCTTCTTCATTCTCTTCATCCTTTTCATCATCCTGATGTTCATTCTCATCGTTCTCACCATCACCAGCAGCAGCATGGAGCGCGAGGTCGTTTAATCCTTCCGCTGCGACGTCTCTGTTGCCTAATTGGTTTCCCATCTCTTGCGTGTCGTTGCGTCTACTCGTTGAAATCAAATATTCGAGCCTCACTGCCGCGTCTGGTCGCTCTCCGTTATGATTGTCCTTGTACGGATCTGCTGGAATAGTATCCTCGGGAAGAAAACCTCCCCCTCCTTCTTTATCTTCTTTTTCGACGGCTGGAGCGGAATCTAATTCAGGCACGAATCCTCCTCCATCTCCCGCTTCTTCCAAGACCAGTCCTGGGTCTGGTTCGATTTCTGGTTCGGCTAGGAATCCCCCTCCCCCGACTTCTTCTTCTTCTACTACTTCACTTCTGTTAGGGTCGACGTATCGTCGATATGCAAGGCTGATCGAGTCGCCGTAATCCGGTTCAACGGGTAGTTGTCGAAGCTCGTTTTCACGATACGCTTGTTCGGCGTCTTGATTTTGATCATCCATCATGAATCCACCGCCCCCACTATGTGTAACCTCAGGATCGATAGCGGATGAGGTAACACCGGGTATATGTCCTGCCGTAGGCTGAGCAATCCCCTCTGCGAATCGATCGGGGAAGAATCGTCCCCCTCGCCCTCCTCCTCCTTCATCATCACTATTTTCATCTTCTTCATTCTCTGCCTGAATGTTACGGAGATCACGTCTGAGATTATCTTTCCCGTCTTCATCTTCGTCATCACCTTCCACATCATACTCCCCAATCCGCTCATGCACTCTCAACGCAATTAGAAATCTCTTCCATAGCTGTAGGCATTCATAGCTCTGAGCTGCCGCTAACGCGTTGACTTCCTCATCACGAAATCCTTGAATCACGGCCGCAATGGCAGGTTGGTGCTCAATTGCGGTTACGATGCCGCGGATGACGGGGTTGCCTTGTCGACCTTTGAATTCGAATCCAATCACCGCGTCGGCGTAGTCGACTCCTAAAAGGCGGGCCGCGCGACTAGCTTGGGGGTCTATATAGCACATCAGCCATCGACTAATTCATTCCTGGTTGGAGATCATGGGGAATTCTCACCGGTAATGTGTACCCCGCCTTTCGGGACCATACTCGGGACGTAGATGTCTAGATTCCCATACGGATTCTTGGGAACGCGACCATCCACGATGGGCGGCGCTTCATAAAGCTTTGTTTGGAATTCTGCATATAAGCCCTTCTCCGCGTTACCTTCTGTATCTGAACTCCCTTCATCGTTCACGATGGATCGCCCATTCTTTCGTCGAGGCGCGGCATGCTTAAGTGGTTGTTCGCCCGGCTTCAGGTTTAAAGTCAGCATCACTGGAGTCATGTCAAGGAGGTTACGAGATACATTACCTTGACGTCCCTCCCGAGTCGATACCACCCATCCGCACTACGGACTGTATGCACGTCCCGTCGATGATAGATAGGCTCAAGGCCCTTGGTCTTGGACGCTGACCCGGTCTTACCCGTTGATAATCTACCCATCTCCTTCTTGGGGTGAATGACTTGGTTCTTCCGCAGATGTCGCTCCAGCGCGTAACGAGGGTGGTCTTTGAAATCTTGCACGTTGCGAGGCAGTGGTTCTTGCGCTTCTCGGCCGTCGAGTTCGGCTTCTTCGACTTGATCTCGGTCCTGGCTGAGGTTCAGCTTACAATTCTCATGTTATTGGCTTGTTGGCGGTGGAGCATACCAAGAGATATCTGCGGCGGTAGAAGTTCAAAATACCAGTCCACCATTGCTCTCCACCAGGCGTGGACTCGATCCTTGTTCTTCTGGTCTTGCCGTTGTACGCTTTCACGTACCGTCTCGTTACATCCCACGCGACACCGTCTTCTTCGAAGGCCATGACGTAGCTCATTTGATTCTGAGAGTCGCTGGCTGGCGGTTCCAGCGTTGATGCTTTGGCGACTGTCTGCGTCACAAGGGGATCAACGGGGATCCATTTCTGGAGAGCCTCGTTGAAGGCTTCAACCCAGTAAACTGGGTACGCGGACTCTTTGATTGTTTTCTTGGGAGCTGAAAAATATCAGTTATGATATAGTTGTGGTATCTTGAAGATACTGCTACTAACCTTTGACTACAGGAGGCACGCCAAAATCTCTGGCCCTCGAGTCCATCTCTGGGATGGGCTCGTTTAATCTCCTGGCTACCTTGGGGACTAATGGAGTTGGAGTAGCCGCGGGTTTGGGACTGTCTGCCCACGCCGGCCTACTTCCACTCGACTCGTCCCCACTGACGAACACGGCGGGTCTCGATACCTGAGGCGTGGGAGTCTTGGCCGTTGAAGAGCCAAACGGAAGCACTTGCAACGAGCAAACCAGTCGTGTTTTAACATCCACTGCTCGCAACAAGGCGCAGAAGAGCTGGGCTCCTACGTCTCTGGATGCTCTCAACGTGTGAGCCAGTTCAATAAAGTCATCTTTCTCCAAGGGGTCATCATAATCTTCATGCCGCGTAAGCTATTGATGGTTCGATATCAGCTACTGTTCAAGAGAAGTCCGGCCTTTCATTATTATGAGTCTACGTACATTATCTAGATTAACAGGACCGGGCAGCCAGTTTGCGCGGTGAAGCCCTCTAGCGGTCGTGACGAATCTCTCCTTCCAAGCTACGCTCGCCTGTGTCAGCCCATCGATGAATGAACGTGATTGTTGAAATTGGGAAAAGCTGGGATTCGGATTCAGGTATGAAACTGTCCTCTGAGACAGCAATGGCTTGAGAATGGTCTGTAGAAGATCTGTTAGCCATTCATTCATTCAGCTCTTCAAAGTGCTTTCTGCTATGAACATACCTGAAGTTTTTTATTTTTGCACCACCAATTCCGCATGCCAACATGAGCGAGAAGACATAGAAGATGCATTTTATGGACGTCAAGCCTCAGTCGGCGTTGCGCCGCATTCAACGCCTTGACCGTAGGACCCGCACGCTTCTTTCGTGGAGTATCCTCCTCGTTGAGCACGATATCCATCTCTTTCCCGTCAGGCTCAGCTTCATCAATATCTTGGTCCGGGTCAGGATTGACGTCCAAATCAACCTCTTCCCAGTCGATATCACTTTCTTCCGATTCCTCTGCATCTGTCACTGGACCCCGTTGTTGGGTTGAAGGTGTTCTGGGTTCCACATCCTTGCTCTTAGACTGGGTAGATGAAACATCCATCTGACTTTGAATAATAGCTCGATGTGCAGTCTTCCTTCGCTTTATAGGTCTTTCTGCACTGCTGGACTGGCCAGGCGTCGAGGCGGCCACCTCAGCCAGCATCTCCTTGTAGATATCCGGGACATCGTCTTCCCTTCCACGACGCTTCTGTCGACCACGCCGACTCATTTTGTATGTTTTATTACCCCTTCTCGTGCAGCGAAGTGTGATCTTGATGCAATGGAAAGCTCATTGTTGAGCAATATGCTCTTGCCCAGCGCTTACTGGCTAGTGCCTCGTTCCATAATCTTAGTCCTAACGAAGCAGGTGTTGAACGGTGATCGCAGTCAAGCAATATATCAGCCAAAGGAAATATAGTCCCCTAAGCTCCTGCTAAGTCCAGCGGTCTTCGTCGTTGAGGACTCATAACAAATAAGTGGAGGTTGTTGTCCTGTCAGCTCCCAAGTATCGGCGGGCGGGAATGACGTCTCCGATGCCGTCCCGCGTCTCGACGCGTCTTCCTCCATCAACCAACACGGACGTGTAAATTACTTTCCATATACCACCTCAATCTTTCTCCTTTCATCGCGTCTAGCAGACAACGTCGAGTGCAAATCAATTTTGACTGTGGAATCACATGCACCAAAATGGCGAACTCAACTGGTCACGCGTTTCTTCGTCCCACTTCGAGAAAACGACCAGCAGGCAGTCGAGCATCGACGCCTCGCAACTCGGATCAGACTCGACAGCAAACTCTTACTCAGATCGACTTTGTGACGCGATTCACTCCGGAAGAACACGTCGAGTTGGAGTACGAAGAAGTGATGGGACCACCTAAATCCAAGAGGCGGCGTACGAATGCCAAGCAGAAGCCCGTTCAGGATATCTACGAGGATGCAGCTGCGACGAGCACCGTCAATGCCAGGCTCCGGAGGACGTCCGTCCCCAATTCCGACCCTGAAACAGAACGAGGAACAGCCCTGTTGTACTCGACAACGCGTGGGTCAGGACGACTCGAAGTGCCCTCTTCACTGACTCCCACCAAGACGAGGACGACCGCGTATGTGAAAGAAGACCCATCGCCGCTCAAGGACACCTCTATTAATCTACCGGACGGTCGCTCGGCCAACAACCGACGAAGGAGACCGTCAGGTCAGCAGCCTCGACTGGAAGTAAGGGATAGCTTTCCTTCAGAGAATGGCAGCAGCGAGCCGTCGTACAAGCTCCCTATTCTACGTCCGCTATTCTCCCTGTCATCGAGTGAAAAGGAGGGAGGAGACGAAAATGAGGGCGTGAAGGCTGGTAGCTGGAGAGAGCATGGCGAAGTACCCGAACCTCGGGTCGATGGCGTCTCTGCTGTCCAGATGAGCGATCCTCCACCTGGCGCAAAAGAACAGACTCAAAGAGAGCAAATATCGACAGTGCCTAGCCGCGTACTCGAGATCCAAGATTCCGAAGGGGAACTGAGTGACGAAGATGAGAATGGTGTAATGGGACACTACACGGACACCCAAGATCATGGGGACGACGAGGATCCAGAAGATGAGGACTACGAGCCAGAAACCCAGCTTCCTTCACCTAAATCAAGACAGAAGCATGGTGCGGAGCCCCATTCAGACGAGGAAAACAGTACTCAATCGAGTTACGGGATCGGCGCAGAAACGCAGGCGATTGTCGATGATTTGGATTTCTCGTCAGAGAGGTCCAGTGGTGAAGGACTTCCCAAACGGAAAGCCAGCGTGGTGAACAGAAAAGAGTCGGATGTCCCGTCAGCTGTTAACCTGGATAGCCGGCTGATGGACGGTGTTATGGGGGAGAAGGAAGAGCGCCAACAGCCCCAAAAGGCAATACGTGGTCGTGATCCATCATCTCTAATCGATAACTCTACATCGGTCGTGGATTTCGCGAGCTCGCCATCGTCAAACGAGCAATGGGAACGTGCCGAACCTGAGATTCAGCTCCACCCCAGTTCCGACTCCTCCAACAACGCAACAGCTCCGCAACTGGTTGAAACTCCAGCTCGTCCTCAGGTGCCTTTTACGCAGTCAACACAGGCAACGGCTTCTCTCCCACCGACCCCCTCAACTAGAGCGTCAACAATGGCCGCACTCGTGCAGCATCTCCCAAGCAGTTTGGTCAACGCCAATACCTGCACCGCGACCCAATTATTGCCAGAGAGCCTCATGGAGAGCTTTCTACCCATGCCACCACTTACGCAGGCGACAGTGAAGGAAGAAGAGGATGACGAGGATGATGATGAACTCTAGCAGTGTCCATGGCTGGCTAGCTTGATAGCGCAGAGAGCTTTGTATGCCTCCACCGACGTATTCGAGGGAGCTTGGACCGTGAAATTGGGATTGGTAGATTAGCGTGCATGTAACGAAGAGAACTACATCAGCGACAGCAAATTCCCGCATATGCATTGCACATTTCCTACTTTCTGCTGTTAACCATATAAGAGATGAACCTGGAACAATCAACTTCGAAATAACATCAAACCCTGCTCGCCCACATACAAACCATCCTCATCCTCATCCATTTGGACATCATCATCCACATTCTCATCCAACCTCATCCTCGCCCCCATCAGACTCCCAAACAACTCATCCGTCTGGCGTTTCCCCCAGGTTCCTCGATCCTCGGGGACCATGAAATTCTGGAGTTTCCCCTGCACGGTATATCGAATCTTTCGACCCTTCGAAGCTTTCGTATCGACTTTCTTCTTGGTCTTTGCTTCCCGCATTGCTGACCAGGGACTCGGTCCTCCTCCTCCGATTGCGGCCGTGGTGGTCGCGGAATCGAGTAGTCGCTGGTCTACGAGTTCCTTGAGTTGCAGCTGGTAGAAATCTGCGTCGTCATAGATCTCGGACGCTTCGTGGAGGCCTCGTTGGGATTGAATGGGGGCACAGGAACGCGGGACTCGGGTGCGCTTCACGAGTCGGTCCATGTTGGCGAAGTGGTCGTGTAAGACGTCGGTGAGGGTAGGTTCGCGTGCGGGGGTGTGAAGCTTGCGGGACAAAGTATGACTGGTGGGACCGCGGACACGGGCAGACCATTTCTCGAGAGTGCGGAGACGGGTCTGGGAGGCTTTGTTTTCGACGGATTGCATCTCGGTCATGAGGACGTTTAAAGAGGTGTTGAGATCTGGTTCATGCTTGCGTTTGAGAGAGCGAGATTCAGCTGAGGAGGTTGTGGAAGATTGTAGGTGGTGGCGAAGGTCGTTCAATTGGGTCCACAGTCGGAGGGCACTCTCCTCGGCTGCAGCAAAGGCGTCTTTCTCTGGATGCTGTTCGGTATTCGTAGAGGTTTGAGCCACGGGAAGAGTATTGACAGCGATAAGAGCCTTCTGGAGTCGAATCCGAGTGTTAAGAAGCGTGTCATACGCTTTCCGTTGTTGCTTGACTGCTCGTCCTTTGATGGCGTCTGCTCTGGTAGCGTCTGCGATGCTCTGCACGACGGTCATTTGCTCTTCGCTCATCATCTTGCGGAGCTCAGCACGATTGGCTGAGCCATAATCTCGTGGGAGAATTTCATCATTCTCCATATCTTGGTCGTCTTCATCATCCTCATCCTCATTGGTCGCCATCTCATTATCATCCTCGTCCTCGTCTTCGCCTTCAGATGCTTCCTCAGGTTGATCCGACTCTTCGTTGGCAGAAAGGCCACTGAAACCATTGAATGAACTGAGCTCTGAGGCATCATTGCTTAGCCCAATTTGTCTTGAAGTAGTAACTCCATTCTGGTTTATAGGTCCTTTCTCGTTGCGAGTGTCGTCTTCCACTGGACTCTCCTCTCCGCTGCTCTCCCCTGAACTTCGACAGTAGTCGTCCTCCTGTTTCCCGTTATCCTCATCCTCAGCATTATCAGAAGTGTTTCCATTATCTTGCCAAGCGCCAATCTCTTGAAAGCGATCATCATCGCTGTCCTCTTGCAGAACGGCGCTTCGACTGACTCGAGACCCCACATATTGAGGACCTAGGGTTGGAGCTTCACGACTGCGTAATTGACTCTTCCTTGACGGAACTTAGCCTCTTGCATCCCTCCTTGATGTTCCGTGAATTAGACACTTACTCTACCGACTCGTAGTGTTCTCGACCGTCAAATTCTTCATTATCGCTTCCCGAACGCGAGTCGTCCCCACTGCTCCCTGGGTCGCCATGGTCTTCTGGGTCAAAATCTAGGAAATATTAGCAGAATGTCCATTTTTCTGAATTGATGAGACATACCTCTCGGTGCAGGGTCATCAAGACCTGCAATCTGCTCGGCCAAAGATTTTGGCATCTTCATTGTGGGGTGTAAGTTGAAAAGAAATTTAGGCGAAGGTTCAAATTGTGGCGACGCCTATAATCCCGAACATCCTCTAGGTTCACTGCCCAAAATGAAACGACGACTATTTTCAACACTATCAGCATTACGACATGAAAATCCGTTGGTGTGCGCCGATACTGACTCCAGACATTTATATGATGCTAAATGACCAGATAGGGTCTTCCCCGAGCCAACAGTCCGCCGCAGATCCCGCGCATGCAGCGTGGTCTACCCGAGCGGAGGCGAATCCAAGATGTTCAAAAAGTCATAGCGGTCTCTTCGGCCAAAGGTGGAGTAGGTAAATCTACAATAGCAGGTACATACATATAACCATCACTCTATATTTAATGTATTGAAGACTATACACAGCCAACTTGGCCCTCGCATTTGCCCGGAATGGATTCAAATCCGGAATTCTGGATACCGATATCTTTGGACCCTCTATTCCTACTTTATTGAACCTCTCTGGGGAGCCGAGACTGTCATCGAGTACGTCCTCAGCTTTCCGCGGTTCAATCATCAAGCTTATCCCCGTTCCTAGAGAATAAGCTCATTCCTCTTTCAAACTATGGAGTCAAGTCCATGTCCATGGGCTACCTTGTCGGCGAGGAGGCTCCTGTCGTCTGGAGAGGTCTCATGGTCATGAAGGCAATACAGCAGCTCCTTCATGACGTCGACTGGGGAGGGCTGGATGTGCTTGTTCTTGATCTTCCTCCCGGGACGGGAGATACGCAGTTGACCATCACGCAGCAGGTGGACCTTGATGGTAGGCGATCCAAGCTGTTACGTCGATGACCAGTAGCTTATGTGCACCTAGGTGCGGTCATTGTGTCCACTCCCCAGGACATTGCGTTGAAAGACGCAATCAAGGGTGTCAATATGTTTAGGAAGGTCCACGTCCCGGTGGGGTATCTCCCGGCCAATTATACCACATGATGATCTGACTGTGGCTTCTGAATACAATAGATACTTGGGATGATTCAGAACATGTCCGTCTTTGTCTGTCCTCATTGCAATAACGCCACACATATTTTTGGAGCGGAAGGAGTGTCCAGGGAATGTCGAAAACACGAGGTTGAGTTTCTCGGAGACATCCCGCTCGATGCGAGCATCTGTAATGATGCCGATCGAGGAAAGCCTACTGTTATTGCGGAACCAGAGAGTAGCAGGGCAGAAGCATTTTTGAACATTGCAAGGAAGCTGCAGACTAAGCTGAACTTGGAAGCAAGAGGATGGAGGCAAATCCTGGGCAACGGCGCCTGATTGCGGTATAAAGAGCTGTGGGAATACCCTCGCGCTTGGGGAGACAATGTGAAAGCTATTTACGTTCAGATCTTTATCCTTGTGAATGGGAATGCCTTTTGGTTTAGACGCCAATCCATCTCGACCAAAGTGAACTAAGGGTCAGGTCCAAGGCCTCACCCAAGGCAGCAAAAATTGAGAACAGTTTTTGGCACCCTTGATGACAATTTTAAATTTTAGTGCTTCTTCGAGAACCGCTCCAATCTGTAACTTAGGAGCCTCTCTACACAGGCTCGAAATCTATTCGCTTTTTTGGCGCTTCGCTCGGCAAAAGCGTTTACTTGGGCCGCGGCAACCGCCTTCACCAATCACCACACCCCAACTAAGACGGATAAATTTACTATCGACCAGTCTTGATTCAACCTAGCCATCGTTCTTTTTCGGGGCGACAGTATCTACGTAGTAACTGGAAACAATGTCTGCAGTACAAGCGTCGTCTGGTCCGCGCACTGTGGGCTCAGACAGTGCAGTCACAAACAATAAGATGAAATCATCGCCCCCGCCTGGTTCGTTCTCACCCACCATATGCACATCCTAGACTTCTAAACTCCATCTACAGAGCAAATCCAAGCAAAATTTGAGCTCGGCATTGCGGTCATACTATTCAACTGGCCTGCGTTGAGCTTAGCAGTACAAAACAAATGGGGCGGACCCGACAGCGAAGGAAAACGCGAATGGCTAGCGGGTACAATCAGCGAGATGTTTACGGAACGACCTTCGACCGATCTTGAAGATGTGGAAACAATGCTGTTACAAGTCCTATTGGACGAATTCGAAGTCAACGTCGATGACGATAGCGCCTACGAGGTCGCACAGCAGATTATGCAGTTGCGGGAGGCGACATCACAAGGCGACTTTTCGAAGGTCGATGAGCTCTATGTAGCGTGGAAAGAGAAAGGAGGGTCGAATGTCATTAAGTTTCAACAGGCAGATGATCAGAATGATAGTACCGAGGATGATGAGTTGGAGAGTATGGAGGAGGATGAAGATGTGGAAATGGAAGATGCTCCTGTTCAGACACGGCCAGCACGACCAAAGCAGGATCCTGAAGTTGATGAGGAAGGGTTCACGAAAGTCGTTGGGAGAAGTAAACGATGATAATCGAATTGCAAACTGTTCATTTCAATGTGCAGATAGATCTCTGGCTGGGAAATTCGTAGCTCGCTGCGATTGTATGTTGTTGATGCTGATCGGACTTCGCTTCTCTCCATCCAACTGAAGTTATACTTCAAGGCTGCATCTCAGCCGAAAGACCCTGTTATGCTCCTATGTAACGAATGTGAGATTTTCACTCCACAGCTCTGTAGCTGTGGTTCCCTAAACAAATCAATGGGTGGGGCTGGGCTCTTTAAATGGCCCCGCTTGTTTACGTGACTTTCAGCTGAATGACTAAGCAGCTCCGGAATCACATGACACTCCAGCACCTCACCTCATCCGGCGCTGAACATCTCCCTTTGATATCTGGCTAAGGAAGGACTCAACATGCTCCCATAGTTGGTCACGATTGTTCGGTCGAAGCCATGGACATTGCATACGATCATATTCAAGAGGAGGTGCTGTCCCCCGATACACCGCAAGGGGGCAGCAAGAAGACTCAGCAGCCAACTTTGAACACAGAGTTTGCGGAGGCATACAAGGCCATCTCGACCAGTCCGTGGGGAGCTCGACTCGGTGCGCTCGTTGGGACAGTGAAGAAGCAGGTTGGTTGATGTCACCTCAATGATCCATGGCGTAGCTCACAGACAATAATAGAGCGAGTCATATCTCGATGGTGCCAAGCAAGAATACAACGCCGCCAGCTCGCAGGCATCGAAGGGGTTCAGCGAGCTGGTCAATCGGACTCGCTCTCTATCTCTGACCAAGCCTAATTCCAAGGACGCTTCAAACACGGGTGCGCCTGCCGAAGTATCTGAAGAATCCTCGGAGCGGACACCCACAGCCGACGATACTCCCAGAGACAACACGCATCTTCAATCCGAAGGTGTTCTCTCACGTTTCCGCAGCGAAGCTCTCAAGCGACTCAAGGAGCTCGAGAAAGCTGAAGATGCAGCCGACGAAGCACTGCTCAAGTTCGGGACCAACGTACGCAACTTCCTGCGGGAAGCCGTTTCGATTGCTCCCCCGAGCGACGACGTCGACGGATCGGGCCAGAAAAAGGGAACGTCAGAGATATTATACGAGAGTAAAGACCAGGAAGGCAAGCGGGTGATTCACACGACGAGATTTGATGCACAATTACACGTCATTCATACCCGCTCCGACAGCTTCGTCGAGGATCCCGCCAGTGCCGAATTCGAAAAATGGAAGGAGAGCTTTGATGTAGAGAAGGAGACGGATCGGATCAGTGCTGATCTGGAGAAGTATAAGGACTTGAGAGCCGCCATGGAGAAGCTCGTGCCGGATCAGGTCAAGTATGAGGACTTTTGGGCGCGGTATTACTTCTTGAGACATGTCATTGAAGAGGAGGAAACACGGAGGAGGGACATCATGAAGGGTACGTCGGTTGCTTTTATTATCTTTCAAATTTGATGCATGCATTGAGGCGACGGATCTGTTGTTCTCGTAGCACGGGCTAATTGAGCTTACATGTCTAGGTGTATCCGCCGAAGCAGAAGAGGAGGTAGCTTGGGATGAAGACTCCGACACTGAGACACCCGCCGCTGGCAAAACCCCCGAAACTACCACCAACAAGAACGACTCTTCGTCATCGCCAGCGAATAATTCATCAACAGCTACACTCCATCAACCTCCCACGACCACGACCATCTCTTCCGCCGAAGATCCCACTACTACCGCTCCATCGACCAACGACCACCCTACTACCGCTACCTCTTCTTCCAAACCAACCCTGGATCCGAAGGCATCTAATGGCTCGAATGATCAACACTCCCTCGCAGACAGCGATGCAAGCTACGACGTCGTGAGCGGTGCCCCGAGCGGAGCCCCGGGGAGTCCCAATCACGATCCATCGAATGGGAATGCAGCAAAGAAGCCTACAACAACGACTGGTGGTGTTGGTGGATCAGGGAACAGCAATGCCAAAGCCGAGGAGAGCGAGGAAGAAGACTGGGAATGAACGCATGAATGGATGAGTGATGTTCAATTCTCTATTTCAATTCTAGTCGTGTCGTGTATCAACTTTGGTTTGGTGTTTGTACCAGCTTGTTCAATTCGTCCATGAAAGTTTTGAGCCGGGCCAAATCGAGTCGAGTCATGTCTTGCGTTCTTGCTTCAATAGTTGAACTTCGTTCGTCTCTCTGTCTGTCGATGCTCAGGTCTGGACGATGAGTCAAATAAGGTATATTCGGAGTAGGAGTAGTGGTAGCGTTAGGAGTTACTCTATGGGATATCTACGCGTGAGCTGCGCTACGCTCTTTCACTCCCTCAAATAGTATTCGATGGTATCACATCAACCTCCGCTCTCATTCGTCAATCCCAGCAATCTCTCTGCTAACATACTTCAACGCTTTTAATTACAATTACTGATTACGCATGCTATTACACATCCCATTCCCGATCCATTCACTGATCATTTTCTGCCGTGGCGTCCTTCCTCAATGGACTTCCCCTCTTCTGTCCCTGTCCCTGCTGTTTTCCCCCTTCTCCCGCTTCATCTCTCAAGATCACCATCGTTCTTCCCTTCACATTCTCCACAGACGGTAGCACCGAACTATTATGTTCCATCCCTCCTGATTTTCCCAAAGGATTTGCTTCCGACACCGATTTCCTCAACGGACTCGGTCTCTGTTCCTGTTGTCGCCTGATACTAGGACTAGTCACATCTCGTTCCACACTCTCCCTCGAACGAAGCAACATCGGCGACGCAGGACTGCCGGTACTCGCTCGATAAGTTCTCGAAGAAGGATATTGAGAACTCTGCCATGCCCCGGTTCCCGGCGTGGGAGATCGCAGACTACTCCCGTATTCACTACCCCCTCCTCCTCCTCCCCAATCTTCAGAGGAAAAGTCTCCAGCTCGATCATGATCACGCACGCTGGGTTCCCCGCGGCGTGGTTTCAGGGGACTTTCATCGTACGGATCAAAGCCTACTTTCCGTCTCGCTTCGTACCGTTTTCGACGTCGTTCTTCGCTGTCTCCTCCGGCGCCTGTTGTGCTGGATTCGGATAAAAAGAAATTGAGCAGTTCGTCAGGAACGGAGAGGTGGGATATTTGTTGGAATTGTTGAAGGGCGGTTAATCGAATGAGCATCTCGAGGAGTGACAACGAGGTGCGGATCGGTAGGGTGGCGCTGTTGCTGTGGCCGAAAAAGTTGATGGTTGAGGAGGAGGGTGCAATGGAGGGGAGATGGATGAGTTGTTGTTGATTGCTGTTGCTTGATGCTGGACTATTACCGTCGAGATGGAGACCGGCGAGGGCAGTGGTGAGTTGTGGATCTAGCGATGGTTCTCGAGACTGTCGTTGAAAGGAGAAGGGTCTCGAATCAGTTTGTTGTTGTTGTTGTTGGTGTTGGTGGTGGTCTTCTCCACCGGCGTGTTCCGAGACGGTGACCTCGTCGTCTTCGATGTCGGACTCGGCGTGTTCGGCGTAGACTTCAAAGGCAAACCACTCGGGATCAAGATCCAGAGGAAGACTCCATGGCTGGGGTCGAAGAGGAACAGCAGAAGGGGGTTCATCCTCCTCTTCATCCTCGGTCGCGACGAATGAGACGTCTGGAGACTCTCGTGAGAATTGCGCTGCGAGACGCGCATGCTCGTCATCTTCTTTTGTTCTTGTCGTGGGGCCTCGCCAGACGAAGTAAGAGGCTTGTTCGGGCAAATCAGACTGCGGCCGCCGTCTCTCTTCCATGCGTCGAGGTGGAATGGCGTTGGGGTCCCGTTTCAGTAGCAGCACAGGATTGTTTACCTCGCCTTCGCTGCCGATGTTGAGAATCTTGCCCGTATCCGCGTAGAAGATCTTGGAGACTTGGTAGATGGGAACGATCTCGCGGATGCCGGCCAATTCTACCTCGTCGTACGGCCCTGGCTGGGCGTCGTCCTCGTCGAAGGAATGTACCCGATCATCGTGAAGGTCTTCGATGATTAGAATCTCGTACGAGAATTCGTCCACTCTCCTCTCTCCAGCAATGACTCGCGGGTCGGGCGCTGCGTCTGGAACGGCACTCGCCGGTGATCTTGCTCCATTCGACCCATTGACCGATGTTTGGAAATGGAGTTGATTGTCCTGAGCAGCATCATCTTCCCGCTGCAGTGGTGTCCGGCGGATCTTGACTCGTGCTTTGTGGATGACTTCCTTCCAGGTCGTTTCGCGGACATTCTCATTCACATCCTGCCAGCGGTGGCCATGGCCTGAAAAGAGCATGTACATTGACAGCGTGAATGTTGGCCCGATCTGGACAGTATCCTCGGGCGAGAAGGCGTACTTCGTATCTCCAGCCGTCAAGAACGTGCTCGCCTGCAATAATCTTGACGGAGATACTGTTGCTGGCAAGGTTGTCGAGAGATTGGCTCCGGACGTGGTAATGGCGAGGTTAATTAGAGGCACCGCATCCTCGATTCGATTCAAGACTCTGCGGATCGCTTGCATGATGAGTTTGACTTCCAGTTCGCTTTGCGCCCGAGTTCTTGCTTTGGAACTTCCTCGTCGTGAACTCTCCTCGGCAT
>QQTW01000799.1_pt1 | contig 20668 bp, 22 predicted proteins | sample 1904831 | NCBI WGS metagenome assembly QQTW01 (sample SAMN09435610, study PRJNA476489) | Subsurface metagenome, whole genome shotgun sequencing project. | reverse complement strand
ACTTCCTTCAGGTGATATCATGTCCCACCTAGGACTCAGTCTGTTGATTTAGTTCTTCTAGGTTGCGGCGAATCCAAGCAACAGTTTATTTTCCGTGCTTCAGCTCAATCCTGTCAGTCATCAGTGCCTTCCACTCATACAGCCATGGGTCTGCGCTTCACCTTGGAACCTCATGTATGACGGACCATCCTCGCAGCAGCAAGTCCTTTCTTTTTTACCAATATCCTTCTTATCGCTTCTCAGACTTCACATTCTTCTCATAAGATCACTCCATTAGATTTATCGTCTATCAACACTCTTCACCATACCCGTCTGCAATCTGTGACAAGGTAATACCAACCCTACTTCTTCTCCAGCTCCTCAACGATGGATGCACTCTACTTTGCCTGCCTGTGTACCATCTTCTCCTACTATGATGAACGTAGCTTTCGTCATGCATTCTCTCACAATATCTTTGCGGTGCAAGTGGCAGAGCTTTCCACCAAGCAACCACTCTTCTATCGGTGCACTCTCAGACATGTACGCAAGTGCGTGACGGCGATCTCGGTATCAAATACAGAGCACCTGAAAGTCTCTCCTCGTGAACAGTCATATCAGAGATCGTCATGCTTTGGTCGTTGCCACTCATTAGCACAATCCTGAGTTATATTTCGATAGCTAAGTGGTCACTTGCTTCACTCTGTCATGTAGGTCCATTCACTATCAGTTCATTTACCATCTCACTTCATCTTATCCTTCTTCGTCTCATGTCAGCTCTACTGCACTTCTGCTTCACTTCCGCTTCATCATTACACTTCCTTCATCTGCCTTCCACTCAAGCTTCAAGAGTTCACGGTTCACTCTGGTATTTATTCGCTCATATCATGGCTATCGATATTCATTCTTGCACATTGGTCGACGCTCTACCTAAGTTCTCACTTCATCTGTTCCTTCATATCTATACTTCATCTCTGTGCACGATATATTTCTTCATATTACAAACCTTCAAGCTGGCTTCGCACGTAACTTTCGACCAGCTGCTCTATACCCGTAGCAATTCCGGTCGCAGACTACAGCAGTGCGACATCTAGATCAGTCCTCTGTTTCCTTGCGCAAAGGCAGATGTTGGTCAACAACTGGGCTGAGACGCATCAATACATTTGGTCTTCAGAAGACCCTAAATTAATATCTACATTATATCATCTTATCCAGGCTACACCTTTGATCTCCTAAGCAAATCTACGATCATACTATCAGTACATTTACTCCGGGCATGTACGCTGTACTCAACATTCCTTGGTATTAATGCGGGCGCATCTTGACCAAAGGCACCATATACGCACAGCATATGGTCACCCTCTGTCTGCATCTTACAGCTTGTATGTGAGTTGGATATACCTCGCAGATCGTTTTCTCCTTCCTCTTTCATCGGCTGGCCAGTTTAATCGGATATATTCTCGTCTCATATGCACCAATTTTTGATGGAACTCTATATGAAAGGACCCGGTGATATACATACTATGGCAATACCACCAACCGTAACTTTCGGCCATATGTTATTCTCTGCCAATGAACGATCCTGTGCAAGAGAACTACTATAAATCCTATGGTGTGTTGGCCGCCCGTTATAATGAAAAGACATAATAAAAGCGGCAGCGGCGCAGCTCAAAGTCAACACGGATTATGTGCCTGAAAGTCTGAGAGCGTACACATACAGTATAGGGGGTCACGAATGCCGACAGTCACCAAGAAAGACTATTCATCATCGCGGAGAGACACCCAGGATCATATGGACCTGCACCGGGCATGGAATTCGAAATTGAGAAGACGAAGAGGCATATGTCGAAGCAAGCCGTAGTCCGAGTGATCGATTCCAACTCCGTTCAGATTGACGAAGCAATCAAATTGTGAGTTTGGCGGCTCCATCGGAACCCTTTACGAAGCCACAAGATAGTAAGACTTCCCAGCATCAATCTCCTGTCACCTACAGAAGCATCTTCACGCCCAAGGCAAACACAATGCGACTCTCGGAAAGTCCGTGGATCAAGCCGGGGAAAGTACGGCTCATTGCAGCATTTGGAAGAAATTTACATTCAAAGACTTCCGGCATCACAACCGCCATCAGTCCTTTAGCAAGCACCAAGCAACGCCATCTACCGATTCCGAGGCTAAATCGTAGTCTCGTACGGCACAGGCGTGATAGTCTCCGGCATGTTGTCCTTCGCGCTCACGGTCCGCGCCTCCCTGGGCATCGCCGGCTGTCGCTTCAGGTGCACGAAACCGCCTTCTTCCTTCGCCTTCCGCCTCTTCGCCGCGTTGTCCTTGACCCGCACGAGGAACTCGTCTCGGCTGCGCGAATGCTTGACGTGCTCGATTCGGACGTTGACGCGCTTCTCGAGGTACCGGTTGCCGACTTTCTTGTAGAGGATCACGCCGACTGCGGATTTGGTCACGTTGTAGACGACGCCGGTCTTGCCGTGGTAGACCTTGTATGGCATTCTGGTACCGCGCGTCAGATACCCGGGTTGCACAGCTGAGTCAAGAATCGTACCCTTTTTGGACCGCACCGTTTGCCACGACATCAACAATATCGCCGACCCTAAATCACCGTTAATCTGCGCTCTGACTCTCAGACTAGGACAAGAGACTCACTTGTAAATTCGGAGGTAGGTGGATAGAGGGATATATCCGCGTTTCTTGAAGGCTCTTGAGAAGGCATACTGGAACGACGTTAACTCGCAACGACCAAGGATAATTTGCGCGACCCAGCTTGCTAAAAGGGAAAGGGCTGATGATAATAACACGGAGAGTTTTACTGACCCGCGTGCCAGCTCGGAGACCTGCGGAATGACCCATATTGACGGTGTTGTCGTTCTGTTCGTTGTCTTCTGCAAATGTGGATCATTCAAGGTGTGAATTCAATTTCACGAAGAGTGTGCGCACAGACCAAGCGTTAGTAAGCGACCTCGCTTGCATTATTCCCACTCCCACAAAACACATCAAGCACACACACGAACGACAATTCAGAGGAGCAACAACCATGGCGCCTCGATCATACAGCAAGACCTACAAGGTCCCGCGGCGTCGTAAGTGCTGGCTATGCTCATTCTATCTACAGATAACTGACGTGCTCGCTAGCTTTCGAGTCGGCGCGTTTGTACGTTATGTCCGGCCACTGAGCAGCAGCGTGTCTCTGCTCAAGTCGTAGACAATGAGGTTAACGACGATCCAGGGACTCTGAGCTCAAGATTGTCGGCGAATATGGTCTGCGCAACAAGCGAGAGGTCTGGAGGGTGCAGCTCACCCTGTCGAAGATTCGACGTGCCGCGCGGTAAGACAGTCCAGTTGCAGTGATCCATCTTCGTTCTTTGTGCAGACAATGCCAGCTAGATCATGGAGCCTCCGCTAACACGCCCCGGACTGCAGTCAGCTCCTCACTCTCGACGAGAAAGACCCTAAGCGCCTGTTCGAGGGCAACGCCTTGATTCGCCGTCTCGTTCGTGTCGGAGTGCTCGACGAGTCCCGCATGAAGCTCGATTACGTGCTCGCCCTCAAGGTCGAAGACTTTCTTGAGCGCCGCCTGCAAACCTGCGTCTACAAGCTTGGTCTCGCAAAAAGCATCCATCATGCGCGTGTGCTCATCCGCCAGCGTCACATCCGGTATGTCCCTCCTTCCTTTTGTCTCCCATTGGAGAATACCACCGTACATTACGTTGGGGCTTGCTAACGCAAGTGGCTGCTTGATAGCGTGGGAAAGCAAATCGTCAACGTACCCTCCTTTGTGGTGCGTCTCGACTCGCAGAAGCACATCGACTTTGCCCTGACCTCGCCCTACGGAGGTGGTCGACCCGGTCGCGTCAGGAGGAAGAAGGCAAAGGCTGCGGAGAAGAAGGAGGAAGGTGACGAGGGCGAAGAGGACGAAGAGTAATGGACTGCGGTGGTGCGGTCGGGCAATGCCTCGGGTTCGCTTGTTGTTGCTAGAGCAGTCGAACTCGTGGAAAATGCGATTGCAAGGTTGGGAATACACAAAACACTATGCCCACTTCTCATCATTGCGTGATCCAAGAACAGCCGCGCCTGTGTGCGTGCATTGCTCTCGATGCTCATTACCTGATATAGTACAACGTTCGTCAATGCCATGAATGCCAGCCAAGTCCTCCCGTCCATAAATCGCCGGAACCCCAAGCTCGTGTCCTGTTCATCCCAGCCGCTATAATCAAGACCAGACATGCTCTTCCAAAGCCGCTAGGTTTTCAATCTCTGTTCGAACCCTATCCGGAAGCTTTTCAGGATGCGTGTTCTTTCTCTCCTCGGCCACGCCACGCCGAGGGGTGTTCACCTTTTCAATTGGTCGTGACCTGCCCTCTTCGTCTACAGCGCTATCTACGAGCGATCTGTCCTGGCTGGTTTCCGGATCCACACTCTTTGACTTCTCTCCAGATGCGTTCGACGCGATCGAAGCGGCCTGTCGTGCCGTACCATGATGTTCCCTTCTGGCACCCAGCTCATTCTCTACCTGAGCCACATCCAAGACATCTCTTCCCTTTGCGTCATCAACTTGACGCGTGGGACTAGCCGGAGCCGACTCGTCATTAGACGGTGCCGCCACGACCAGAAGACCCTCCTGAGCGCTCTTGTTGGACCCAGCTTCATTTACAATATCCGACAAGGACGCACGCGCTTTGCGCGGGACCGTGGCAAATGCCGGCAGCGAGGTTTTCAACGCCGCCGGCGACCGCGCGGGGAGTGTTCCGTGGTCCCGCTTTGCGGCGTTCGAGCCAGGCACAGGTTTACGCCTTGCTGCATTCATTATGTTTAGCGCTGACGAGGGGATTGCGGCGACCCAGGGCGTTCTGCTTTTGTTCGGTGCTGGAGGGGGAAGAGGTGTGCCTGGCGGAGGGAGGGGTTGGCCGCGGCCCATTGGGTGGCCTTTGGAACTTGTGTCGGCAGCTGCGTGTTGTGGTGATGACATTGGGTCTGTAGCGGATGATGATTGGTGTTGTTGGCGGTTGAGGACACCCCAGCCCCATTTCTTGGCGGTCGTGGTGTTAGGGCTGGGAGAGCTGTTTGACGAAAGTCGTTTCTCTGACGTCGAGGTCGAGGATTTCTGAGACGAGTCGCTCGGCGCAGGTGTTGTGTCGATGTTAGAGGCAGCGGACTCGGACGGTGCGGTGGATCTCTCGGAACGCGTGTCGGAGGGGGAACCATCAGGAGCCGTGGGCGGACCGGTGTCCACGTCTTCGACATGCAAATCATCCGCATCTGGAATTCGGAGCGACCCAGAAGAGTGTCGGTTCTTTGCCGATCGGTCATTGCGATGCTGTCGCGCAGCAGGTGCGCCGATGGGGGAGTTACCGAGCGATGCAGGTCGCGACCTGGAACTTATATCTTTCATCGCCGCAGTGGCATCTTGCTGACCAAGCTTCGCTTCGTCTTTGACTGCCTCCACGACAGCAGGGCTCAACTCGACCACAGGCGTTGCAGCATTTGCAAACGAACTCGACCTCATGGCTTTCGGTTTCGACCCTGACCTAGGGCGAGCTTCGAGTCCGGAGGAAATGGCATTGTCTTCTGCAGCGGATATAGACGCAGATTTTGCAGCTTTGCGAGCATTGAGACTAGCAGAAAGAGAGTCACCTCGATTTGGCAAGCTCACGCTTCCATCTTTCGGCTCATAGCTTGGATTTTCCGACACCTCGATTTCGTCTGAGTCTGAACTTTTCTCCGTAGACTCTGCGACACTCTGCTCCGCAGCTGTTGAAGCGCGAGATAGCTCCCTTTCTTCCGTTCCATCTCTCCACAACCCACCTCTGAATGTTTTGTGGCTCGTGTTCAAGAATGGCGTATCATCCCAGTTTGGGAATACCAACGTGTCCGCCACCACTTCTCGTATCTTGCTCTCGATTGCGCGGATGATGATGCCGTATGTGATCTGCCGCGCGCTCACGACCGGCTCGACAGAAAGTTCCATTGTCGGCATCTTCTCAAAGGACAGCCACAGTCGGTTGCTCGGTGGCGGCTTAACCCTGATAAAAAGGTGTCCCTCGAGCCTTTTCAGGATTCCGGCGAGAAGTAGGTTAACCTCCCGCACCCTGAACCTCTGGCCCAGATCGAGACGAGCAATGGCAGCGATTTCGAGCTTGAAGCTACCATTGTACTTGACATCGACCTCGACCGTCAGGTCTCCGTTAAGCGTTAGTTCCTTGAGTTTGGGGTTGGTAAACATCGGCGCGGAATCGCCCATATCAACATTCCTGATCTTCACGCTGCCGAGAAACGCGGGTATCTGAACTCGAGAAATCTTCTTGGAGATTTTCGTCCTGATCAGGTCCTCCACGTCCGACGTTTTGTAGAGAGCGAGGAAGAGCCTCCCGACAATGGCATTAAGCCACCGTGTCTGCAGATTCTCTTCCGTTGCGTGTAGCTGCTGCACAAGCTTGACCATGTGAGCGCTCTCGAAGTCCAACGGAGCCGGAGCGCAGCTGGACGAGCCCTGCATCCTCTCGTGACTCTTCTCCCGATGCTGGAGCAGCGCTAGGTAGAAGTCCTCCTTGTTCGAGCAGTCTTCCGAGAAGAGGTAAAACGGCCGCGACGCTGTCGATCCACCCTCGCCTGCTCCCTTGTTTGTCAAGCGTATGCAGTGCCGTTTGATGAACAGCTCGCCCTCCTGTATATCCTCTCCACCAGCGTAAATATCGACCTCGTAATGTGCAAGGGATATGACGTGCCGCACTTCGAGCTGCTCGACGTCGTCATACAGCATCAAGTGCCCATGCCTGATCCAGTCAGTTTCCTGAGACCGCTCGAGGATACGGATTCTGCATACTGACCTCAGCACGATGTAGAACACGTTCCGCGGGCGCCTCACACCCTTGGTGTTCGTCGCCATACCTTCGAAGATTTGCGTCGGCCCTTTGTTCCGGTCGAAGATGCTCCTGTACATGCTCTGATACACGCTGGGACTCTCCATCGCGACCACGGCGCCGGCAGGCGTCGTCCGCTCTGGTGGCTTGCCATTGACGCCTCGGGGCACATACTCTCTGCACACCGCAAAGTATCCGGCTGCAGCATCTGCCTCGTGCGGTCGAGTCTTGAACGCATCGGTGTCAACTAAGGATCCATGTCTGGGCGCGTCGCTGCTGGGTTTGAAGTCGCCGATGGGACTCGCGGGTTCGGTCTGCTGGTTGTGGCTTCGGTACTTTGAGGAGGTAAGGAGTGCATGACAAAGGAGGAGGATACCAGCCACAGGCAAGAAAGTGAGACCACCAAGGATGTAGATGAGGATGAATTCTAATATGGTTGTCATTCTATAGCCCGGTGCCTATTGACCGGGAGACCATGCGGCGTGCAACAGCCGTGAACGAACGCTTGTTGCTATCGTGAGCCGGACGACGTCTTCTGTACCTTCTGAGCCAAATTAGAGGATCCCTCCTCTCCTTTGAAGGTAGTACCTTGACTGCTATGATTCAGACTCCGTCGCTCCCGATTCGATCCGTAGCTTGGCAGTATTCCGCTTAGGTATATCACCATCATCGACAATGACCTGAATAATCCACTGTCATCTGTCAAAGGTCATCGTGGAGACCAAAGACATGACGGAGACTTATAGTCTAATAGCTTAATCTAGAACAGAGGATGACCTCGGTAATTAACCTTGATATTAAAACTACATATCAGTTTCCGTACCTTGACCAAGTTGACCTTATTTGATAATCAGTAACTCTAACTCATACATAATTTTAGTTCTATACTCTACCTAGCCCCAGGCAAAATGCTTCAGCCTCACTGGATATCGGTTGATGCCCTTCTCACTTGAGGCACACGATATTCCCTCGCTGGAGAATCTCAGCATCTGTGCTTCAAGTGGGCAAGTGTACCTCCGATAGAAACAATGACCATACCTTGCTTCATGATAGAGACCGTGTGTATGAGAAATCGTCGAGACTTGCTCCTAACTGACCAACTAAGACTTCACAATTCTCACACGGTGCGAAAAGGCTAGTTTTCACAAAACTGATGTCAAATTCCTCGACGTTTTTGATAAGGTGTCGCATCAGCGCTAAAGCATATACCCTCCTTCGATCATGTATTACGACAGGCCTACCAAAGTGTGTTAGAAAACAAAAAGAGCGAGCAGCGTTGAACAATGACGTACGAAAGCATCCCCAAGCGATGTGTTTCCGCGCAGTTCCCAAACTTTTGTCCCTTCATGCCATCGGAATGTTTCGCAAAATAGTCGGCACCGGGAAGAGTAAATGCCGGCAGATTTTGGAGGAAATAGTACCTGTAAAGGCGGAGTTGCTCTCGCAGACTTCTGGGCCCACCAATCGAGGCCCCTAGAACCCAATATGCAGCTTCATCCTGTGGAAGGTGTGCCAGAAATGATATCTGCTCTACTGCCGGACATTGACCCTCGGCCGGTGACAAAGTTCGGATCCACCAGTGCCACAAAAAACGGAGTGGGACAAAGAAATTGTCTTTTCCCGCGCCTGAAGGTGCTCTGCCAATGACTGCGGGGTACCATCCCATCAATCCAGCGTGGTATGTATGAAGTCGTGTCCCCGAAAGGGGATGTTCAGTGTATGGGGAAGAACGACTGTAGCGGGTTCGGCGGCACTGCGAACCAACGATCAACGATACGCCCAAAATAACCCTCGCAAGTTGACTTACAAAGCATGTCGAAGGAATGAAATAGCACGAGCCAAGTGGGCTGCGTTACTTTCCGATACCTGAAAGTGTTCGTGGTGATCAACGGCCTGTTGAAGGAAGTTGAGAATTTTCAGAATAGGGTCCGAAAAGCTGGGTACTCACTTCTTGAGGTTAGAACAGCTCACTCCGATCAATTATCGCCTTTCAAGCTCTGCCCAAGCCAAACCCCTCACTCGTCATCGGAGTCTACTAAAGGTTCCAACTCTCGCGACCAGATCTGTTGCACCTAGACTCTCGACGAAACAGTGCCGAGAGGATCGACTCCAGATCCAAAGGCTTGTCAATGACGTTCATGGTCGGGATGATAAAGTAGACATAATAACAGCGGCCTTCGTGCTAAAACAGAAAGCAGGACGTCTCCTCTGCAATCAAGATGTTGATCTTGTCGGGATTCAGGCCGTAGTCGACCCAATCCATAGCTCCCTCGTACCTTTTCAAGCGGTCCGGAGCATTTGTCCACCTGGGCGGACATAGGTGTTCAGGTACAGAGTTCAGTCGAAGTAGATATAGCAGAGCGCTTCAATGAGGTTTCGGAAGCCAGAGCAAGCATAATATAGTCATTAGAAGACTAGATACTTTAGTACTGCATTAGTCCGGGATGCGAATTTGGTATGGGTTTTGGCCTACCAAGTATATACAAGGTAGGATATCTGCTCAAATTTATCCTCCACCAATCCTGCCAGGCTTCCTGCCTCTCTCACGAACAACGATGCCAGGATTGTTACAAATGGCGAAGACCGTTTCCGCTGGTCTATCAGGTAACTGTAGAGGAGCTTAGTGTAGCATAACCAGCATAAGATTACAGGATACTTAATTAACAGTAACCCCAAGATGGCCATGCCTAAAGCCTGTCCGTTATCGTGTAAATCTTCGGCTTAAGAAAGTGGAGCAGAGTCATCTAACAAGCGCTATGTCCCGGTTGATCGTCCTGATCATACTGGAGGTACTTACAAGCGGCTGTCACTCGATAGAGCTGCTCAGATAGCTGATTCGCATGTTAGGAAGACCATTCTCCTTACGTGGGCGCGTCGAACATTCAGCTTGCGAAAGCATTTGAGGTCGATGGCGGCAAAACTTCGGAAATATGTGACTATTTCTTATATGTCATCTCTAGCGTTGCTAGCACCAGCTATGGCATGGTTCGATTGCCCGGGGGAATTTTTTTATATTTTCAAAAGTCTATTTGTTCGAGTTGTCTAATGTATACAAGTAGGGGCACGAGTTAATGAAAACAAAACCAAGTAGCAGTCTGTCGCATCGCCAAAGACCTATCCCTTGTCCAACGCTGCCTTACTCTTGAAGGCATCCAAAGGTACGCACCCACAATCTAGAGGAGAACTCATGGCTGAATCTATTCATGTTTAGTTGTTATCTGCTGCACCGGACATATGTAGGACGAGAACACTGACCTATGCGTTCGAGAAGTGCATGTGGTCGTTAAGGTACCCGCAGTACTCCGGGCCGCCTTCGATGTATTCGGGCGTATTGTAAGCAGCCGTAATATCAAAAGTGTTGAACACGTCACCCTCGTCAGGGGCCAAGACTGCATCATTAGAGTGATCGACATGCGGATCGAACAAGTTGTTGAAAGGATACGTCTCTCCACTTTCATTCAGATCACGCATGAGACCCTTGACTTTCTTTGCTGGGTCTTTTGTTTCGAACGGATCTCCAAATTCTTTGCAATTGCCGGCAGCTTCGTAAAAGGTTTCAGCTGCTGCCCCATCTCCGCGAAGAAATGCAAGATCAATCATCTTTGCCAAATCGGCTTCGAATTGCGTCAGTCCGTCCTCACCGACCAAATTCACTGCATTGTTTTCATTCTCAGCAAGGCCGCCTGCATTGGTGATTGCGGATGCAGCAAGACTGACTATTGCAACTTAGATTAATGGCGCCTTATGCAAACAACTGAGGAGGACATACCTTCATGCCCACCCATATGCGGACCATTATGCGTTGGGTCTTGAGCACCAGCTGGCAAGGCCAAGTTTGGTTGAAACTGACCAACGTGAGGATTATTGTGCGCTCCATCTGGTACCTGTACCTGGGTGGCAGCAGCCGTCATCATATTGAATGGAGGCAGCAAGGCGTCGATGGATGCAACGGGAACGCCGTAGCCAACCGAACGGCAATAATCGACGATGTCGTTAGACGAATAACTCGTAGTGAGCATCGCGATGGACCAGTCACTCGGACGGGGAGTGAAGCTTCGCACAAGCGAAAGTCCCTCGCTGTTCTGACGGACTTGCCAGCCAAGAGTGGGCATATAATTGGCAGGAGGTATGATCCCAGCCATTGGGCACGCGATCTGGAGGAAGCCGTTCAAAGGAGCGGTCTCCCTGCCGACTTCATCGCGAATGATCGAGTAGCTTCTGGCAAGCAGGTACCACTTTGTCTGGAACGGATCGGCGTTCCACATCTCGCTGGTCCAGTGGGAGATTCCACTCTGCTGATAGCTGGAGAAACATGGAGCGTAGTAGCCTGCGCTGAATTAACACTACTCCATAAGGTTGGACCAGCATCCTTACTTCGAAAGGCAATGTAGGCGTTCAAAGGTCTCAGCACACGCGCCCTCCCACCTGCAATCGGATTCGAACGCTGATTCGCAGCGTTAGTCGGGTTGCCAACATTGGTGTTGTTACCGTTGTTCACCTCAGCAGCGGCAGCAGCATGAGCCAGGTTGAAGCCATTCATATTGAAACCGTTGTTCATGCCAGCAGCGGCAGCGGCATGAGCCGGATTGAAGCCATTCATATTGAAACCGTTGTTCATGCCAGCAGCGGCAGCGGCATGAGCCGGATTGAAGCCATTCAGGTTGAGACCTTTCTTCAGATTAGCAGCGGCAACAGTGTGAGCTGGAGTGAGGAGATTATTACTCAGACCATTGTTCATGTTAGCAGTGGCAACAGGATTAATCACATTGAAGGCATTCGGATCGAGCCCGTCAATGTTAAATGCGACGTTTGCACGATTGGCACGATTGACTGTCTTTCTTTTGGTGACCTTCGCGGCAGACTTGACCTTTTTGCCTTTGACTGCGCTTTTAGTCTTCAGATAGCGCTCTTCATCATGTTCTGCATTTTTGAGTTCATATGCTTCGATGCGCTGCACTTGAGTTTGGATGATAGCCGCCAGAAACGCAGTCTTTTGGGCTTCAGTGCAAGCAGCGAAGTGATTGAACAAAGCTTGATGATGATTCTCGGAGAGCTCTGCCATTTTGAAAGTCTTTCCAATGCTCGATGACTCGATGATGGACAAAGACAGATGTGCAGGTGCTTGCAGATGCAAAATATCAAAGGGCTTTGTTGTTCGAACAAACGTTGATTGAACAAAGGGAAAGGTTGGAAAGTTGTTGTGGGCAAGCTGTGCCAGATTCTGGGTGAAAGAAAGCAGGTGGCTGGACTAACGGAGACAAAGACACTACGAAAGACTGAAACTATTGGTTGGTCGAATCCTGCTGTCTCAGTGAAGAAAGCACTGCACGAGCGACATTATGAGAGGAGACTTTTCATAGCAATTAGTACTATGTAGTTACTCAAGCCTGCCTTATTCTGTCTACCCAGTTTACAGTGTCCGACTCTCTCCAATTGGCTATTGCCAATACCAATCCGTACACACTCTCATGAAGTTTCCCAGTCTCAGCCTTCCTTCAAGCGGTGATCGGGAACTATTCAGCATTGTCCCACACATGTACAGCATTGCACTTGTGGGTATGCTTGGACTTTTCGATAACCAATCTGCGAGACCGCACCAGGAGCGCTTGGAGGATTATATTGACTGGGTCCGTCCAAAGTGCTGATGAATTCCAGTGTTAGCTATGAATTGCAAGGAGTCATGAATGATGTACCAAGTTCAATCCCAAGCGATGCCAAATCATTGGGGTTGCTGTTGAGTACTGGATATAAGTCAGGGTCAAGATCAGAGCCCTAAAGCCAAGTTAGTGACTTATTGGACGCGTCTTGATGAACCGACCTCGGAGACAACGACATGGCATCCGCAGGCCAAGCGGAATTCAGTAGAGTTTTTGGTCAATGACAACTTCTGTGAACTCATCAGTGAGGAGTCAAAGCAGCGCCAAGGTGCTCACACATACGATGTTCGTAAGGGGCAGCTTGTCAGAATATTTCTAGTGCAGTAGCAAAACAATGTCAGCCGTATTCGTCCACCTAAAGGTCTATGGGCAATCACTTACGTCGTTGAAGTAAAAGAGAAGCTCAGAGAACTCATTCTCATGCATTGACAAGATCTTTCGTCCCACATTGGTGAGAGTGAATAGCATCTTGTCTCCGGGGTTCGCTGCATCAATCACTCCTGGAGAACGATTGCAAAGAAATTGCTGCCAAGGCTTCAACCCGTCGACATAGGTTGGCCGAGCAGACTGGATTGCCTTTTGATCCATATCACTGATCGTACCGTCGACGTATGCCACGTACTGGTCCATCTGCAACTTGAAGGCCAACATAAGTCGGATGAATGCCACAGCTTCATCGATCACAATGATGAATCTGTCACGAAAAGCCGGCGCAATCAAGCCCGGAAGCTTCTTCAAACGCGCTAACTCGTGCAGAAGCCCTTGCAAAACTCCGATGGGATCGAGTGCCTGATCCGGATCGGTGAACGACAACACCATCAGGTGCAGGACCACGTCCATATCCTTGGCGAGCCAGCGGAGGAAATTCTCACTGCAAGGAGTGATGATCCCTTGAGTGAATGTTAGATTAGTAGTGCTGTTGAACTGCTGCCTCATAACTTACACCCGACTGTACCACGATCGAACTTGAGATATGCATCTCGTACAATTTTAGTTGAGGCAGCTTCGACCACCAAGGCCCTGTCAGCGGGGTCCATGACTATCGGCATGCTTATGTCGCTAGATGAGTCTCATTACGAAGAAGCAGGAGAAGAATCCAAGTGCCCGAATGTTGTTTTGAGGTGTTGGTGCGATGAAGTACTTATGCCAGTGGAAGCAGTGAAATATCTTTGTAGAGCCCGAGGACTCGGTACACAACAAACAATAACAACAATAGCGCGCGCTTAAAACCGTACTAGTCCCTTCCCGGTCCAGAACATTCAATGTTTGAATTGTTAGCCGTCTGAACGTGGATGATCTTCAGGGCCCGCCGCCCGATCGGTGTGCATACCCGCTCGGGAGCGGATAAATAAGCCCTTCCAAGATTGAATAGCCGCCCTACCTAGGGCTAGGTATGTACATAGGCGGCTGATATTCGTACACCCCACTATTTGTTAGACGTACACCGCCCCAATCTCAGCAGCAGGCGGTAAATATTAATAGAAAGCTATCACCTGGGCGTTCAATGTCCGGCACGTATAACTTCCACGCCTAGGTGTTCAACAACAGCCCTGCCTAAGGTTGCGCATAATATCGACGATATGAACGTCAAGATGGACACGTTACGCGTAATCATTGAGCGCCGCTCGGCGTAGCGAAAGAAGTTGAGCCTATCTACCTACGTAACCTCAGAATGCTGGTTGTGGAGGGCGCGAAAACTCGGGATATGTACCTAGGATTTATTCTTAAAGTTCGTGGGAATCACCGCCCACTAAACGTCATCCCGCCTAAAGTCTACTACCCTGTGAGCTTGTGGTTCAGTCCAATATAACTGAGATAGATATTGGATTGACAGCAATCTGGAATGCTCGCGTGCAATTACTTCGCAACCGTCATAAGACACCAACGATCCTCGTTTACTACAGCGTTGAGTAAAACAGCTTCTTCGGGCAAACGTACCGCTCCATCGACCTTCTATATGCCCAGGGCGGCGGGATGTATGTACGTGTGGGGGCAGCTTCCCGGAGGGTAAAGGGTCACTTCGACGGGAAAACAGGAGATCGTAGCACATTCATCATGGTGTTTTGTGTCGTTTGAAGCATGACGAACAGGAATGTGCCAACATGTGCAAGAAGAGATACGACATTTGCCGATACCAGTCATCGAGACCCTTATGACAGATCCAGATATCATCGCTGAGTAGACCGTAGTATGATACGGGATCATGATCTTCCACACTCGCGGCAAGGGAGCCGCAAAGCCATCGAATGCCTCCAGCGCCGCCAACGAAGCACTCCGTCTTGCCATCCACGCCTTCTGCGGATTGTGCAGGGAGGTCGCCACCAGCCAAGCTTCCTGCCTTTCCAAATGACCCATGCGTTGCTCGTTAGGAGATGCTACTTTACGAGTTCGTAGTCTCCGCAATATCATCTGTGGTGCTCCTCTTGGCCTTGCGTGCTCGACACGTCCCAAAATTCTTAGCCGATTCTCCGCGGGATAATGCTTGGAGGAACGTATGGTCCACTGTATGAGAGAGCAGGAACGCGGACGTTGATCGACTTGGCAATGTGATAAGCGACGTGCCGATGATTTAACGAAAGTTCGTGCCAGCGCCGCATCCGTGAGCGATGTTTAAGACCATAACATGCGCTAGTCGAGAATTTGAGGACGCGTCTAGGAGCTAAGACTTAGGATTAGCTTGTGTCATCTTTGCAACACTCTCGTCAGGCGTGGTGGTGGTTACTCGAGCGCATCGTAAACTTACTTAGGAGCGATTTGTAATTGTTGCTTCGAAAGCCTTCCATACTGGAGACGAAAACAAGTCTCTGTCTGCTGTTGTGACCCTGCAATGCGTAAGTGCTTTGGTTGCATGCAGGTGATTGGTAAGCTTACTCAAGGAATGCTCGATGCGGCAGGACTCCGATACATTCCTCATGGACTCGATTGTAGCGACAATGTGTGATCCGAGACCGGTAGGCCGCATGCAACATCGAACATTGTCACATTCGAAAGAATTCTCTCTCTGCTCTTCGTGGCTATGGATATGGAAAAGCAACCTTACCTTCCATGCTGGTAGCCGATTGCCCTCGACTTCGACTCCCGACTGCGACCTGGAGAGAAAGCCACTCCTAGTTGTAACAGATATCTGTGCGTTGAGCTCTTCGCATCAGGGCACAATAGTCAATCGCTTGCTGCGATACTGCTCTCTTAGCGTTCAAGCAATGCGTTGCCTTCGACATGCGCCAGGGCATTCGGGTAGAGAGAATAGGTACTCTGCGCCGCACGTGGTTGGCAAGCTAGAAACAGTTGAAAACGCCCTCGACACTTGTGCAGGCAGATTGTCGAAGGTCAAGTGCTGCCAGTCCAATCGCTGGCCCAGATAAACGTGTGACACCGCCACTGCGTTCCCTTTTCTTTGTTCCCAGATGGTCCAACTGGCCTAGATGCATGCAACGCGTTAGCTCGCTGACTTGACCAATTATCGAGAGCAGACCACAGAAACAAAGCACAAAGCCTCGCCCTTTGTCTAGCCCTAGTGAGGTCATGACTCAGACGGTCACAGTGTTCGAACTCGCAATCCAGAAAGTGGAAGTCATGGCACGGCCGGTTGCAACACATACCTTGGACAAATCCAGAACGAGCGACCGCAGTTGAACCCGCTTTTCTTGGTCAAGAGACTGATACAGGGCTCGTCATGGCCTTCGCACCTTGGCGCCGCAGGCTTGGCAAATAGCTTCCCCCACGACTCCTTCGAGACTATGGGATCGACAATATCGGGACCGTCAGACGTCTTTGAGAAACTGTCGGCAAGACTGCCTGTCGAGACTGGTTGCACGCCGGGTGGCGATGTTGGTGCTTGAAGGCTCGGTGCGGCTGCGGAAGGAATAGCAAGTTGCTCTTGCGGAGTAGCCTCTGTAGAGGTCGTCTCTTGCGTGGTGGCAGGCTCGGATGGCGCCTTGGTGTCATCCTTGCTGTCAGTGGTATTGAGGTTGTCGACTGCTGTCGGTTCCACAACCCTGGCCTTGAAGAATCCCTTGAGAGACTGCTGGCCCTTGTTCGGAGTGGTGGAAAGGACCGAAGGTCCACCTGCTTTGCTCCGCTTCGCTGGCTTGGACGTCGGGGCACCCGTTGCCGCTCGTTTTCGCTCGGGACTGGGTTCGGCCTTGGGAACAGCGTCAGCTGGCGGTGCTACCTTCTGACTTCCAGGAAGTTGAGCTGGACTGTTGAGATTGTTGCGGTCAGACACGATTTCGTCCTTGTTGCCTTCGTCTTCTGCGACAGACGGCGTTGCCGGCGGCGTAGACGGAGTCGGCATCGAGTTCTGCGCGGACACCAATGACGGCTTCCGGGTAAACATGTCTTTGATATTTCTTCTCCGATCAAACTCTGGTAGAAGCTTTCCCGAGAACGCAGGGGCATCTTTAAGGGCATAGGCGCGCAGTCGCTTGCCGTCGCGAAACATGCCTGGAGGATTCATGATATCAAGTGTGTTTGTAACTTTGCCATCGAGGAAGACCGAGTCTTTGAGCGTAGCGTAGACTGGACAGTGATCGGAGCCCTGGACGAATTAGTGACTGTCACTCAACAGCAGACCTACTCACCATCAATCCTTCTTGAATGTTGGCATCACTAATCCAGTCCTTCATCGCAATGCTGCACAGCACGTAATCGATCCTGGACCCATAGTTGGCGGGCCTGGCGTTGATCTTCTGCTCCCAATGCGTGAACATCCGCTTCCTCGTCGGATGGAAGCCCCGACAGGTGTCCCACAACACCGGTACTTCTCTTCCCTCGTCTCTGTCCCCGACCACCTCGCCTCCTTCGAGGAGCTGATTGAATATGCGTCTGTTGGGCGTGGAAATGTACTCGTCGTATGTTATCGCTGCCTTTCTCATATCCTCCTCGGAGCTTGCTGTGTCGATTGGCTCCCGCGAGACATTGAGGTCGCCAGTGAGGACCACTCTTTTCCCCATCGCAGTAAGATTACGGATTCGAGCATCGAGCGCCAGTATGAAGCCGTAGCGGAAGTCGTCCCGTGTCCCGGTGCTGTTGGCGGGGCTATACACTCCGAGCAGCACGAAGGCTGGAAACTCGACAACCACGCAGCGGCCTTCTGCATCCAACGCTGCAGGGTCTACACCCATGTCGGCAACTTGCGCGGGTGTTGGGTAGCCACCGATGCTTTGGTCTTCGGGAAGCTCGCAATACGACTTCGATGAGTTTGGTGGGCAGAGAACGCCAAGCAGACCCTCTTCCGCTCGAATTGGCGCACACACTGACTGACGCGTGTATATACCGACCCCGGAGTATCCTATTGATACGCAAGCAGTGTTAGCAAAGACAATACCAGCCGCGTCGCATTCCATGTGTTTGAACCTTTCTTGTGCTTTGGAAGACTAAAGTAGCAATCCCAGCCGGGAACAAGTACCATGTCATCTCTCAGGTCCTTGCGCTGAATCTTCAGCTCCTGCATGACCACAATGTCCGCCTCGAGCAGGTCGAACATGCCCTCGAATGTCCGCCTGTCGCGCCATGGTTGATACCCGAAAGGGTTGCGGATGCCGTTGACGTTCCAGGTGGTTATGCGGATACCCATTGCGGCTTCACACGCTTCCTACGCTTCATGTCTGAGTCTCTGAGTCAGTCAGGCCTTCTAGTAATCGTTGTTGTGGACAATACCCTGGTCGAGTGTTCCTTAGTTGGTCGCAATCTTGGGTGTGAAGTTTCGATATCACGTGACGCTGCATACTCGAGTCAGCAATGACGCGAGGTCCTCGGGTACTTCCGTACAGTGGACGTTTGCAACCTCACCTCAACCCTGGTACATGTGAAAGCGATCACTTCAACACAACACCAATCAAAGTCCGAAAATGCTTTCTTCACGGTTACTTCACCGCTCAGTGCGCTCCTCTCTGAAATCGCGGTCGTCAAACGCGACCCGTCAATTGCGCTTCGATTCCTCGTCTCACGGGATCGGAGAGAGTGGGCTGCATGGAGTGCAAGATAACGCTTTCAATCGCGAGAGAGCAGCAGTGAAGGCACATGCGGCCGCGACAAGTGGTGAGTCAAGATTTCTGTTAAGGTAGACTTGCTTTGGTGGAGAAGCTTGGAGACACGAAAGGACGGAAGATGAGAGTTCAGAAATGAGGACACGGAAAGATGAAGACTGAAGCGGATGAGAGACTGGAAGATAGATGAGAGAGACTGGAAGAAGATGAGAGACTGAAGAGGACGAGAGACCTGAGGAAGATGAGGGTCCTGAGAAGGTGAGAGACTGAAGAGGAGGAAAGAGATGATGAAGACAGAAGACTCGAGGAAGATGAGAAGCTCAAGAAGATGGAGGAGGGTAAGAGATGGGAGAGACGAGAAGACATTGACTGAACTGTAAAGAATGAATCCAATCGACCTCTTGCTGACATGCCTGCAGATCTATGGCGAAAGCTCTCGATATAGTGAGTTCTATTAGAAGTGAAGACGCCAGCATTCACTTACTCTTCAGCGTCTGCATCCCTGTCCTCATCATCACCAGCGCGAATACGTGGCGGCTATGGAATGAGCACTGGGAGCACAAAGCGCATGAACCGCCTCTAGAAGAGCGGGTAGAGTATTCATACATGAATATCAGGACGAAGAACTACCCATGGGGTGATGGGGATAAGGTAGGGTCTTTAGTGTACGGAGAGTGGAGAGCGTTGTGCTGATGAGATATAGACGTTGTTCTGGAATGACAAAGTCAACTACCACAAGAAGGATTAGTTGGGAGAGGTTGAGGCAGCGAGTCAGAAAAATGGTTTGGAGGGGAGGACGATGGGATGTATAGGAAGTGAGAAGAGGAGAGTGAGCATGGGTATAGAGGGCTAGCAGGATGGCAATGACCAAGCGAGAGAAGTCTGCAAGGAAAGGGCGAAGACGAGCAGTGCCGTGTGGTTCTTTTGCGGATATGGTTATACCAGCATTGCTGATTTCGAATCTGTGTTTGGTTCACGATGATGGTGTCTCTAGATCCTCTCCTCCCTTCTCGGAGGATACTGTCGTGCACAGTTGACGGTGTAGTTCACTCCATCGGACATACCTCCATACAGAATCATACTTTCACAGCAATGTTGGTATGACGTGACGGCTTGCTCTAGACTTTGACTCGCATTCTTAGGACGAGGATGTGAATTGCGGCTCCGGTAGCACGCTAACATACAGTCATACTCCTATCACGACGAAGGTAATGTACACCTCTCCACCGGTCTACGCCATTCCAACTCCAAGAACAGCGAAGACACTCCGCTCAACCAACAGGCCGTTCCCGTATGCCCAGATACGCAGCCGCATAGTCATTCGCCAGTTTCGCATCGCCTCGAAAGTTGGCAATCATAGCCTTCTTTGCCAGCATCTCGCATTCGCCGTCGACGTCCTCCATGCGTTTATAATCTGGAGATTGCACGAATCAGCTGAGGGACGAGGCAAGGAGAAGGAGAAGCATTGCTGCAAGTATGGCCTTACGGTCTTTAGCGCGATCGATGTACAACTCCGCTTTGTTGACTCTCGCGTCCCGCTGTCGCAGGTCGTGTTCAGAGTCGTTGCCGGCAAGACCCATCCATGTGTCCGCTTGGAGGGAGTAGAGGCGCGCGCACAGGTAGCAGTCGCCTCCTTCGAGTGCCTAGTTTTGGTAAGCTACGCTGTCAAAAGCAGGCCTTTCTTAAACGTGCTGACCTGTGGGATAATCGCATCTAGCAGCCGCCGTGCTGCCTCGAGCTCTCCAAGATGTATGAGGATGTTGCTTAGCGCGCCGATGGCTTCCCACAAGGTCGGAATCAGCTTCGCTCGATGGGCCGTGCTGGCCGCTCTTATAGCGACCGAGAAGCCTCTCTCGGGTTTGTTGCATTTTGCGAAGAGATTCGCTTTCACTATGAGCAGTTCCGTGCGCTGATATATGTCTGCATCCTCTTCTTTTTGCGTTTCCGCCACCTCTTCGATCAAGTTGAAGGCTTCGGAAAACAAGCCCTTCCGCATCAGGTAGCCGATTTCCAACATTGAGATCTGGACTTTGGTGTCGACATCCGCAATGGAGCCGGCTTTGAGCTGGTACAGAAGATGCTGCACGGCAAGCAGGTCGTTCCTAAACCGCATTAGCGCACATAACTCTTCAGTGCAAAGAGCAATCGTCCTTACTGGTGCAGTTGCCGCTTGGTCTTGATG
>QQTW01000798.1_pt1 | contig 20669 bp, 16 predicted proteins | sample 1904831 | NCBI WGS metagenome assembly QQTW01 (sample SAMN09435610, study PRJNA476489) | Subsurface metagenome, whole genome shotgun sequencing project. | reverse complement strand
GTGTATGTCCCTGCCCGATATGTCGTCTGACATGTCTCTACCCATAAATCTGGGTACCAGTACTAAACATGCAGCCTACTACAGGTATCGTAGCAGCTTAAGTGCCGTGTGTATGTCCCTGCCCGATATGTCGTCTGACATGTCTCTACCCATAAATCTGGGTACCAGTACTAAACATGCAGCCTACGATGAGCTATCGCGTCTAGCGAATGAAGACGACATGATAATAGAAGGTGTACGTATGACACTGGGTGTACACCGCCACATAGGGTCACACCTTGTGTGCAGACTGTGGTACCCTGTAAACCCACATATATCTACATCTGTGTCACATGTACATGATACAATGTTCAAGATGAATAATATACTGGTAATGCGCCCTTCTGGAGAGCATGTACATCTATTCGGTAGTTGGGTTAAGATGGCAGAAGATAGCACCCTGACAATGACTGCCAGCATAAAGCGAGGTAGGTATGGAATGTTCGTATTGAATAGAGCATTTGCTACAGACGTGCAGGTAGTGGACCTAGCTGGTGAGACAGATTAGCTATGTCCTAAATCACAAGCTCGATTTTAAAATCTGGAGGTAGATGCTACCCTATTTCATGTTGCCTACTGTTCCAAGATAGCGAGTAGAACCGTTGAATATGGAATATACTGTATTGATGTAAGTAGAAGACATTGTCTTATGTGTAGCCTTGTCAATATAGTCCACATCTTCAAATACCACAGATTCGACTCTATCATCTGTTGCCACATGTACTGATGGCACCTTCTGGGGTTCCTTGCGCCTAATTTGGTTGAGTCTCTTGTTGATTGTAGTTGCAACAGATGTTTTACTTAGAGGATACCCATCCAGACCCCGGTTAGATTCTAGAACCCGATACTGAGATCTCTTCATGAGAGATGGCCAAAAGCACATCGCTACTACACTACTTATATAGCTTTGTCGGTACGACTCTCGAAGTTCCAGTATCATTGCAAGGGGTGGGCCTTTGGTTCCAATTATTCGAATGTTGATTGGTGCCTGGCTCCCATTCATGCTTTTGCGCAAGTACATCACCCTTTTGTCATTACCATGTCTAATATCCTCAAGCAGATTAGCACCAGAGTATTGCCGAAACTCTGTGCTGAAGTTGTCATACTTGTTGGATTCAATCGTACAGAAGAAGTCCCAGGACGCCCCTGTTATATCTGCAATAGGATAGAAGTAGCTTGTTGCTTGGATGCCCCCAAGTATTGCCCCATATTTGGACATAGATACCAAGAGTCGAGATGCATCTGGTACAATGACAGAAAAGAATGTGACAGGACTTTGGAGCTCTTGTAGTGCACATAGCCCTAGGGGTGCATTACCTTTTGTGATCTTCTGCACATATCTTCTAGACTCGCTAAGCCCAGCATGTACATCTAGGTCTCTTTCCATCTGATCGAATACATCTTCGACGGTGGTTACAGTCGATACAGATCGTGCCGAGTGTGGGGGCATCGTACCCCCTATAGCATGTCATGTGCGCGGGGCAACATGGTTGCTACAGCCACTTCACAATGCCTCCATGGCACGAGACCCTAACCCGGTCAACTGGGTGGGGGAGCCAGCCACTATTTGAAGGGGCAGAGGACCTCACCCCCAAGCGAAATAAGATTCTACAGACAAAACTGTTAGACAGAAACCTTGTGTGCTGCTCTGGAGGCAATGTGTATGTATTCTTGACTACCATCAACACCTGGGCAATATTATGCTCAAAGGAGGCTGTTGCCTATATGAATGCCCTTATGGGAATGGATTCCATACAGCTCTCTCATGTGGGTGCATTCGAGCCATTCGTCCATTTTACAGAGCGGCACGCCACCGATAATGTTGCAGATACAATCCCAATGAGCATATGCATTGGATGCGAACGGCTACGTGTATCGTTTGATAGTGATGGCCTATCATTGAGTAAGTGTACTGGAGTGGTGAAACAATTGCCTACTACGCGAGGGTACTCCACAGTATCTTCACTATGCTACATGTCATTGGATATAAGCCAGTGGCCTTCGAGATGGAATAGGACATCCAACTATGCTATGTACAAGTTTCTGGCACCACTGTTTGTAGATCCCCTAGAGCTAAAGACCGTAGAATGGTGTATAGGACAAAGCCTACTAGATCCACACTCCTATAGTAAAGCAGTGATACTCTATGGAGAGGGTGGTCATGGCAAAAGTACATTTCTGGCTGCACTAAACATAGCTCTCATGGGTGCTTGTAATACAATACAGGATTCAGCCCTTGTTTCGCTTTCTAAAGGTCTGTCACCCGAAATGGCAGCAACCGTTGTCTCTAGTAGGATAGTAACGGCTGGGGATGTTGGCAAAATAACTGATGAGACCAACTTATCTGTAGTAAAGACCCTAACTGGACATGACTATGTATCAGTTCCCCCGTCTCGTGCGAAGAGTGCATGTACGCTATTCTATTCATCCAATCGGCTAGACAATCCCCTGGAAAACACAGAGTGGGCATCTGCAGCTATAATGCGACGTGTCGTTGTGGTGTATATGAATGCACAGGTCATAGAGGGCCTGGAAGACTCTGTGCCCCAAGATATGCTATCTAGGCTAGACTTTGCACTACGTTGTGTACATACTCGCCTAACCAATCCTTGTATGCCAGTCACACTGCTGAGTGTGGTACTCACAATCACGGGATCACAATATGAGGAGGTGGTGAAGAAGATTGGGTTTGTCGAATCTGACGACATCGATGAGCATGAAACACTTGTGGCAAATAGCATCATTGCAGCATACGTAGGCGTAACTGCTGAGAAAGTGGGCCAGCTCGCCCGTAAGATAAGCACATCATGTGTCAGGACCATACGCGGGAAGTACTATATTGCAGGTATAGTACCTATGCCAGATGGGTAGTATACTTCTCGCCTTGTTTTTAAAATTGGACCACAACCATGTTGTTCCCATCACTAGATACAATGGCACAGCTAGAATCGGAAGCAGCTATTCGCCAAAGTCTCAGTCCAGGTCAGATCAAAGCATACGATGCATGCATAGGTGGCACCAGGTCTGTATTCTGTACAGGCGAAGGGGGGACTGGAAAATCATGGCTTGTAGAATGCATAATAGCACATTACAAGCTACTGCCCCAGGAACAATCGTCTAAGATTGCCGTGACTGCATCTACGGGGATGGCAGCATTTCTGGTCAAGGGCATCACGTTACACAGATTTGCAGGCATAGGGGTAGAGGAGAATGACCTAGACGTGATGGTAGGCAGGGCTCGATATGGTAACTCCCGGGCCCTATGGAGGGATACATCGATACTGATAATAGATGAAATATCCATGATATCGGGGGAGCTCTTCGAGAACTTATCACATATTGGACAGATACTACGATCATCCAGTGCACCATTTGGTGGTATTCGACTGCTCATGTTTGGAGACTTCCTACAATTGCCACCTGTGTCCAAGACAGCCACCGAGAGAGTCTTTGAGACATCTGCATGGGATGATCTAGATGTAGACATATACTACCTAAAGACTATCCTACGGCAAAGAGATCCATATTTTGCATCGGCATTGAGCAATATACGGCAAGGCATATGTCCTGATGAGACAGAAATGTACATACAGTCATTAGACCGTACTGTTCAGTATGATGACGGGATAGAACCTGTTAGGCTATATGCATTGCGCCGTAGTGTCGACAGCTACAACACAGTAAGATTGGATGCCATACATGCACAATCGCATACATACACGGCTGTAGATAGCGGGAACATATCTATATTGAATGCCTGTCCCGCACCCAAGCAGATCAATCTCAAGCAGGGTGCCCAGGTTATGCTAATACGCAATATGGGAAGTGGGGCTGTCAATGGGAGTATAGGCATCATTGAGGGTTTCGACTACTGCAACACTACGAAATCGTTCCAGCCTATGGTCAGGCTTGCAATACCAGGTGCAGGTTCCAGACTACTTCATATATCCCCAACGGCATGGCAAAACATCATGCCAGATGGAAGGGTCATATCACAGCGTATACAGATACCATTGATTTTGGCCTGGGCGATAACCATACACAAGTCTCAGGGCCAGACTATCCCCCGTTTGATAGTGAATATGAGCGGTGTGTTTGAGAATGGACAGGCATATGTAGCACTCAGTCGTTCTTCCGATCCATCCCAGCTGCAGGTCATAAACTTTGACAAGTCGCTGGTTAGAGCAGATCCTGCAGCTGTACTATTCTATGGATCATTTGTAGATGGAAGCGAGTATATAGAGCCTAGTAGCCCGCCGCCAGAGTACGATACGATTATGGAGCAGACAGAAGATGCTATGGTATCGGCTCCTGAGACCAGTGCGACAGGTGTCGCATACCCCACTATCCCATCATGGGGCAGGAACCTAGCAAGCCCACCAGAAGCCTGGGATCAGAACGTAGACGATCTCGAGCAGGCAATGAACGCAATGACTACGCAGTAGCTGTCTCTATCATTGCACAAAAGCTATCCGAGCTTATGGATGACCCATCATTTGACGCAGGCATTACCACCGACTCGACTGTGCGAATGATACATGATATTTCGGAGGCATATGCCGGTCGAAAAGATAAAGTGCATCTCCCTCTGCCTGTTGGTTCAGCCGGTCCACCACAGCATGTACGCATTGCAGAAGATGGTTCTTTGTACCCTGGCAGCCTCAAGATACGCCGGTCAGCCCCTGCTACAAACCATGTCTCTAGACGTATCCAAGCATACAAGACCTACCACAGTATTGATATAGGTACCCCACCATTAGATGCTCCCAACATCGAGCCACGTACAGATTGTGGTGTAGCTGTAGATGTAGATGCAATGATCGAGAAGTATGGTAAGTTAAGCAGGGGCGACGATCGATACGATAGCGATGGTGGCAATGACACTGTTGTGAGGTTTGACGAAGCATCTATAGATGAACATGTATCCCAACCATCCGAACCTGAGCTAGTTGAAGCCCCCAGTGTACCCAAGTCTCGTAGTAGACGTACCATGAAACCCCGTCAGCACACTATATCTTAAAATTGCATGCATCACTACGCAACGCTGTCGCAGTTGCACCTATCACTTTAGCCTATACGATGGCCAACAAGCAGTATGTGATCAATGGTGAACTGACTGAACATGCCATTCTTAGCCCTGACCTCCTCAAGAAGTCTACCATAAGTGTAGGGCCTGTCATAGAGATCCAAAGCGGAGACAAGGGTGAGGGTGCTGTCAAGACCGCACTACAAAAGAAGCAGTACTATCAAAAGTTTGTCCAAATAACATACCCAGATGGTATCAAGAGTTCAGGCTTTACACTGCCCAATGTAGTGATCCATCATGAGTTCTTCGAGCTCTTCGACAAGACAGGTGTATTCTTTGGTATACCCAAATGGATTGCTAATGACCTAGCTATCAAGATCAGTCAGGCTGGCCATCCAGGAAAGTTTGAGGATAGGGGAGCAGCATCGGACCAAGACTTCTGGTGGGTTAGGACAAGCCATGTGCCTGCGCCGGAAGGTTCGGAGTATATCCGTGTGTCAGATGAAGAAGGAGATGAACCCTTTGGCTCGTTCCCAGAACTGTTCAAGACATATCCTAGCTCTGTGCTAGCCAATGTCACTACAGCAATCAAGCTGGTAACAGATACTGACATAGGTGCACCTCTCAAGGGTACCGAAGCCTGGAGGGTCAGCATACGCCCTAGTATGGTTACTGCAATTGATGTGACCGATATACCTGCTCCTAAGAGTACAACTGCAACACGTAGCATAGCAGGGAAGAAAGACTTTGCAAAGCCTGGTCTCAAGAAGATCCGAGTGAATGCCGTCTAGTTTGGCATCTGATGAAATGACACGATTGGGTTATGCACTACCAGATTTTAAAATCCTACAGCATGGGCTGATAGCTGTCACACAGTTATGGAAGCAACTCTATCGTTGAGCCAGCACATACTACCGCCAGGGGTCCAACTCCGATATGTGCTAAGCTCATCTGACTCAGATGGTGTGCGAGATAGCGAGATCGATGTGAAAATGGAACACCTGTATGCTTGTCCCGATGAAGCTAGGGTACTTAGAGCCTTGGAAAAGAAGGTGAGTAGGATAGATGCATTCAAGAATCAGAAGTATATAGTGCCACTATGTATTTTGCTTTTGTTGAGCCATGGGTACACTGTCAACTCTACACGCCTCGATGGCATTTCAGATGCCTTGGTGGAAAGGTGCTGGGAGTGCATACTGCTAGTATCGCACAACATTCCTGTACATGTGAGCACATGGATGACAGCTGCTATGGCAGGTCGGTCCCAAGTGGGCTATGCCGCTTTATTCTGTCAGGGAGGGCAGACCCTATCTACACTCGCTACCATACAGAACCTACCAGCAGAATTATCCTTTCAGGCATATGATAGGGTAGAGTTAGATCTCCCAGATGTCATCTGGCATAGAGATGATGTAGTATTCAATACCCTACTGGCCCATACGGCACAGTTCACCCGAACTCCCGTACAACCCCAAGAGAGCTTATGAATCTACGAGAATACTTAGATGTCATTATCATGTTTATAGAACTCTTAAAACTGGAGGCAACTGCGTATATGCTTTGGGGTTTGCCTTGGTACTGTATCACACCGGATGTATGTACTGTCAACGATGGGCCAGTACCTGCTCCATCTGTAATGGTGCTCGCTCTGAACGAAAAGTTCTGTGATGTAGATCTCGGAGAAGAGATTGATGCACACTTGGATGCATACTTTGCTAATAAGGTACAAGAACCATGCGTGAGTATGCATTCATACGTCTTCCCTGCATACACTATATTGAATATAGGTTGGCTATTGCTTAGGACTACCATGCTCCATTGGACATTGGATTGGCTTATTAGCTTGTGGGATAAAAGCGAGTCCACCAATGGAATGGCATATTTACCTTGTACTTGCGGGTTTATCTTGGGACGGGATATAGCAGGGCCTCCAGATTCTCCTGTATCAAAGTGGGATGCCACATGCTTATGTATGGCAGCTTCTGTTATGGAATTTAGATGTATTGTTGCATTCGTTACATGTGGCTGGGATACTGTACAGGATATTGTCATATCTGTTGCCTGGCTCTTCCATACACCTAGCCAATGTATGCCCCTGCTATGTGGGTCGACCCGTATGCTATCATCTGATGTGATGCCCTGTAGAAAGGATTCGATATATCTATGTTGATGCGATGATAGTGTACCCATTGGGTATTGCACTGCATCATCTCCATCATCTTCTACGCTGTATACGCTGCTCGGATCTCGCTTTGGGTGCCGGGTCTCACCATACGATCGGTGTGTGCCTTTGCTCAGCTTACCACTGGCCTTACTGTAGTACATGCTCTCCATCATCGGCTTAGGTGTTGCAGCACCCGCTGCAGAGCATACGTCCACCATGAGCTCATCGGAAGATAGGATAGATAGTATGCTGAAGAGCATATCCGGCAATAAGGTACAGGATGAGGTATCCAAGTTCTATGATGAAGCTGGACAATCGATGAAGGAAATGGGAGCCCCTACAAATAATATGCTCTTAAATCTCATCTACGCAGAATCGAAGCGTATGGGCGATGAAACTATGCGTGTGGTGCACCGTCTAGACAAAATAGAGCAGGCAATGCTAGGTATCGATGATGGTATTAAACAGCTCTGTAATCTTGTGTCTCGACAAACAGATATACTAGCATCTATCAAACTAGATGAAGGGGCCACATCTACTGCTCCAGCACGCAAAGAAAATGGTAAAGTGCGAGACTGGTACTACAGAGGGACCAAACTTACAACTAAATACTACGCATATACCTGTATCCTGGTCCATCTTATAGCTATGGTGGAACTCCGCATGGAGCAGAGATCAATACAATATCCAGATAGTGTGGATTGCGGATTCGTACAACTACAGAGTGCAGTACGGGTAGTATCTACAAGCCGATGTGCTGTTCGTGGCATAGACTACAAGGCACCAATACAACTGGGGTCCAAAGATGATCAGGCACTTGATAATATATACCCCATAATAGCATCCTCTGAGGCCAGAGATGCAACTACACTATCGGAGTCTCAGTTGAATAGGCTACAAAATCCAATAACTAGGCCTATTATGCAGTACCTAGAATGGATACGCGCGAGGCTCTGTCTATTGGAGGGTCTGCTATCTCCAAAACAAATAGATATACTGAAATCAATACGGCAGCCGCTCATACTACCAGACTCTGACAACAACGAGCTCAACTTCGATGTGACAGAACTTCGGCCACGACAATCCCATCCAGCAACACAAAACATCAGTGCACTAACTGCTACACAGAAAACTGTCTGGATCCAGAATAGGATGAAAGGGCGGTCCATTGTCGACTCCATACCTAGCACAGCTGACATGGAATCTACAAAAGATGCTAGGTAGTGTACAATTTTAAAATCAGGCTAGCGGTATTGTGAATGGGTACAAGAACATCTATGCAATATTTGTAGATTTGTAGTCTTCGACCCACCGCGAGGACTTAGAATCTGGGTCTGTAAGCTCGTCAAATGCATCATATGATGTATCTTCTTGCTTCCTATCACGTATGTATTGGAGAACTGCGATAGATAGAGGCGATGATGCAGCCATTTCAGTAGCAGATGATTCCAGTATTTCACTATATGTGGTATCCCCGTTCATATTGGTGTCAAACCAGGTACCAAATGCTCGTATATGGACACCCTCGCCTGGGCTAAGCCGTTCCCCTGGAGATTCACCTGATGGCGTAGGGACACCAGAGTCAGTTGTATATTCGGTGCCAGCAATTGATGGCGTACGTCGTACTATCTTCCTTCGACTCGGGGTCACAGACGGGCTATCCATGCTCAGTACGCTCTTGGTCTCAATATCTTCAGTGATGGTGTCTATATTGGATTGGTTCGACACTGTGCGCATTATCTTACGCCTACGCCCTGGTGTAACCACTGGAGATTCTGCAGGTGAAACCCCTTGAGTTGAGGCGACAACTCGTGTAGAGCCCCCATTGGAAGGTGGAACCGCTCCCTGCTTCCCAATTGAGTCTACGACAGATGTAAGAGAGTTCAGGATCATGGACATTGTAGTATTATGTGTGACATATGCATTGCTCTGGCTATCCAGTACGCCTATGAACGATTGGAGAGAGCTATTGAGACCCTCGATAGTTGCCCTAGTATCTGGATTCTCGCTTGCAGACTGGAGACGGCTCATAAAAGATTGGGCTTCAGTGCGGAGTCTAGCATTGACAGTGTCAACAGCCTGCGATGCCTTGTTTAGAGCATCCAGGTTCTGCTGGTGCCGCTTGCTTGTAGCACTTGTTTTTGGAGGTGGCATCTCTGCAAACTGGGATACGATTGCAGATAGGACCTTGCTGACTGCAGGTTTTCCTATGGTAATCGGGTGCGACGGCATGTCGCGCAGATTGGATGCAAAGGCAGCTGGATTAGAGCATGTTATTACTTTCATTGACATCAGATCATTGGGGCACCAACCTCGCAATATAGATGTCATCTTGGCAGCTTCTTTGCCCATGCCTATACATATAATCTCATCCTGTCCCATAGACAGGCCCTCTGCCAATAGGATCTGTATGGCACGCACCTGGGCTTCCATCTCTCGGATCGCCCCGGTATTGGATGGAACCCTATCTTTCGATATCCTACTGAACACACTCTCATTTATCATTAGGACCCCTATGTCTAGTAGCCGCCATGAATCACGAAAGCATTCTATCGTAAGTTCTTTAGATGTCTGATTGTAGTTGAATAAGTCCTCTGCTATTACCTTTATACTTCCAGTTGGCACTCGCTGCTTGTTGATATCATACGCTAGACCAGATCCATACTCTGGATATATGTTTTGTGGATATGGGTTCTGGCCTATGATTATAGTTTTGATGGGGAGGCTATCCGCCCACAACCGTACGTAGTTACAAAAGGGTATGCAAAATGGATGACGAAGATGGGATTCATATTGGAGCTCGTGGAGCAGGCGCATGCATGCGGCACTGGATCCCATCTCGTGTGCGGGGTACAACGTCGTTGTACTGTCGTTTTAAGAGCCTGCAGAGGACCTCTGTATCATGTCCTGTAGTTCCTGTAGAGCATCTACAGAGCTACTGCTGAGGGTATGCTTATGTGTCTTGGTTGGAGTCGGATGAATGTATTGTTCTATGGAATCAGCGAGTACTCTCATAGCATAGCAATCGGAACATGACCCATGGATTGGAACAGATGATATCATGGACTCATAAAAATTGAATGTGGACAAGTACTGCATATGCTCCAGCTTGTAGGATCCACGTACGGGTCCTGTCCCTGCAGTAAATCCCCTAGAAGTAGGAGACTTAGACCATGGATATACGTAGTTTGCGTATGAGTCTGGCCCCAGACATGAGACGTAAGTATAGTACTTGCATGCAGGGATACACCACAAATCAGGCTGAATGTTATTGACTAGTTGCAAATACACATCGGTAATGTCAGGATAGCATATTACAGATACCCGTCGAGAGAACTTGATACTAGATATAAAGTCGATGAGTCTATCCTGTGAGCCAATCACCAAGGTTGATTTGCACTTATCGAACAATAGGCATATATGAAATGAGGAATCAATGCAAGTTATCCATAGGAATAGAGAGTGTTGTGATGTTGCTTTGTCGATCATATTCGTAAGCACCTCCGTAAGGTTTACTGGTTTAGATAAGAGCACTATGTATGTGCTGGGACCTGTACTGCTGACCAGCAACTTTGCGAATATGTATGTAATCGTATCGGAGCCAAGGAAACCACGTTTGTGGCCAGGGGGTGTAGTAAGGGGTCGCTCATGGAACATATGATTGTTTAATTGATGCAGATCTCCATGTTCGGATGCTGCTAGTACAGCCGCATACCCATATCTATTTGTACCACAGCTGCCTGGCAAGTGTACGCCCTGACGAAATCTCTTAATTGTGGCCATTGTCTTGGTATGGCATGCAACGATGTTGCTCATACATCTAACGACAAGATAATTACATTGATCTTACGGCTCCGATGCTGTGTAATCGGTACTTCTCCATACTGAGATGGTACAAAATTCCTTTGGGGGGAGATCATTATACATAGCACCGGGGACACCAGAATATACTGCTTGAATCCGTCACCGTACATGGGTTTGTGGTCTCGTGTCACGGATTTTGGATGTGAACTTAGTACTATAGCCTTGATGTTGTCGCTGTCATGGACTGGAAGAGGTACCCGTATATAGGTGGCACCCGGATGATGATGTGTCGGGATACATGGTACACCCTTGGCAATTAGATCTACTTCAACTTTTTTGACAAGGCGCCATGGTACATACATAGCATAATGCTCTCCATCTATGCAGAGCAAACAGCCAGGGAGGCGGAATATAAGATCTTTGGATCCATATATAGATAATGCTACCAGTATATCATCGGGGCTTGTACCAGGTATAGAATATATGGTGGACTTACAAGATTCAGGGACATATAGTAGAGGTTCCATTAATGCTTCTTCTGCATTATTCAGAGTTTGAGTAGGTATTTCAAAGAGTACAGGGGATTGAGGTTGATCTGTAAGCCTGACTGCAATCTGCGGTATCTTGAAAAGCCGTTGTAGCACTTCACATTGGAGATACTGAGTGTACCACAATGAGGCATCCGATGTTGAAATGTACTCTTGGGCATGTTCTCTATATGTGTATGTAGAGCTAGAGTCCATTGTGTCCAGCAAGTACATACCGCAACTATGTTGCACGGTGTAAGGCAGCTGCTATGTCGAACCCTCTGTTTGTCTTGCCCATCCAGTCCCAGACAGGACATACATACCTAGCGACTCAATACGTATTGCGCGTATGTAATCGAGACTATAGGAGAGAAACTGGGACCTATGCCACATCAGCCCAACCCCCAGAGCTGGATGCCAACAAGCAACCTGGCAAAATTGCTCCATTTCGTACATTCGAGACTACATACGGCCACATCAGCGACGGAAAGACACGTGTCTTCACGATACAACATCATGGCAGTGTGGTTCAGTGGCTAGACCACATCTCATCCTCTATGAGAAAATCGATTGTACATTCCAATGCCTGGGACCTAAATGGTATACTACATCTCCCTATAAACGAATTGCATGCTAACCCACTCCCGTCACTGCAGCAGGTGCTACGATCACAAGCAGATACGCTGTACTCCCCCTTATGTGCCCATACAGCACAGGCATGGGTCGAATCTGTAGATAAAAGGGGAAAGAATGACACGATATACGGACTACCTAGCCAGTCTACTACTGTAACTGGAGTATATGGAGGGCTCCATAACAATGCTGGTATCGAAATGGGGTTCGACGAGCCAGAAGGTATGAGAGATATGGAACGGCGCAAGTATAACAAACTCTATCTAGGATTCCTCTGCGCTGGTCACACAGCACACTCCCACGACGCGGGAAAATCTAGGCGACTCGCATCATACACTAGAGTACGTGTTGCTTCATCACATCCTCTATGGCCATTGGAGGATTCTATAGGATTAGTTCCATGTACAGGTGCTTGGGTAGTGTACTGTATGGGTTCGACATTTAACACCTCATTAGATGGGATCTGTATGCTTGTCCAATCTATGGAGGCTGGTCTTCGCAGGTACTACCAAAGTCAGTTCGATTACCCCAATACATATGAACTTAGTGCCCCACCCACATACATGGTTTACTATAGACATAAAGTATTGTATATATCCATATCCCCGGGGGTTGTGCTCAGATCTACACCAGACAAGAGTATGGTAGATAGTGCAATGCTCCACACGCAGGAACGGAACCCTATAGTGCAGATCAGAAAGCTTCCTGCATATGGTCCCAACAGTATACAGTACAACTACTCGGCCTATTTCATGCTCTGTCCATATGCAGAACATGATAGACCGCCTCGAGGTCTATTTGCGTCTGGCCAAACCATCCAGGCTGTATGCCTTCCATGGTCCCCTGCTACTGCGAGGGTATCGCCATTGCACTCATCGACATCACTGGTAGGCACAGAATTCAGTCGTAGAATTGAATCAGATGTTAGCTCGAATGACGAAGCTATATGGGACGTACTCCCTGGCGAGGATATGATGATATGTTTTATGAACATTCCATTAAACTATGATGACTCTATGGTAGTGTCTAGCAAATTTGCTGATATGGGAGGGTTCAGCACCTCATCATTATGCACATACAGGATATCTCAGAAAGATACGCAACCAGAGGTGGGAGAGGTGCTATGTAACAAGAAGCACAAGTGGTGGAAGATGCCATGTAGCTCATCATGTAAGTGTAGAGTAAGGAGCCTGGCAGACTGGATATCTAGCCCAAGGGTACCTACGGGGAAAGTCATAGAAACAATACGTACAGAAGATGGAGGCATATCTATCAAGGTTTTAAGCTTTGCGCAGATCCTCACAGGAGATAAGATATCTACTATGCATGGCCAGAAAGGTGTAGTTAGGATTGTACCATACGAGGATCTACCTGTGATAACAATGCCAGACAATACTACTTTTGTGGCAGACCTATATATGGCAGTGGGTTCTGTGGTATCACGACAAACAAATGGCCAGATCTATGAGTCAGGTGCAGGATGGGGTGCAGCAAAGACTGGGACACCTGGCTATATTGCAACCCCCCAAGATGTGCATATGGAAGAGTGCTCTCGCATCATCAGCGGTATTGATGGATCTCATATCGTGTGTCAGTCTACTGATGGTACAATTGAGAATGTAAAAGCAACAGTTGGCATAACCCGGGTCCTAAACCAAACTCAACTTACTCGCGAGCGTCATCACCTCACGCATAACATAGAAGGCAAACACAGCCTAGGGACTGCACCAGGGCGTGCAAGCGGCGGTGGTGTAGCAGTTGGAGAGATGGAGTTCCATGCTATGTTCTCTAGCGGGTTATACGGCTGTGCACAAGAGTTGATTGACAGGGGCAACATGTGTAGAGTACCTGTCTGTCGCAATTGTAAGAGGGTGCTATCTCTCCATGATTGCGGTCTGGATCCCGACATAGTATATGTCCGTATGTCATCTGACATTGTGGCATCCGATGAAATTTCTGCATGTATCAACCAATCCTCTAATGTATATGATATTGCCCACATATAGTTAGAGAGATATTAAAATCTTCATGTGGCTACAGGCATTCAAAGCTGCCTCTGTAGTATCCTGTGATGATATTGCTACAACATCCCGTGATGGTACCACAGTTATGATATCAGGTAGATCATGTGTCTCTAGTGCCGGTTCAATGTATTCATCATCTGTTCCCCATTTCACAGTCGCAGATGTGGGGCTAATGCGCTTCATTGTGATGCCTGCACTGTCTATGATAGACATTCCTGGCTTTATGTCATCATACATGTAACACGACCCTATAAACCCAATAGATAGATGCTTCAACGAGAGGATACAGTCTACTATATATTGTGCACTGAAGCAAGATACACAACAACCTACTGTTCCCTTCATATTATTTGATACTGCATCATCTGATAACATATCTTGTAGGGTCATATTGAGGATATGATATCGTCTTGTCCCTTTCTTAAGCTGGGGTATCGCTGGTATCAACGACCTTGCCTCTGTATGGATCTCTCCTATCCGGAGTCGTTGCGAAAGCCTATTACATTTGTCTCGATCAGGCTCTACCAGTATATATGAGTATGTAGAATCAGCTTGGAATGCATCTACAGATTGGCCATCCCCAGTACCAATATCCAATATCACTCGCTTGTCGCCACATACAACACGAGCTCTGTTGTACATGTACACCCGGATTTTATTTGACCATCTCCATATGCTAGTGCGCACAGCTTGTTTAGATGTCTTTCTAAATGTAGATAGCACTATCGATTCTACAGCACTGCTATCGTTTGCAGTCGTTTTATCGGGTCTTTCCATGATGCCAAGTAGAGAGAATATTCCAGATGCAACAGAAAATCTCACTTCTAGTATTGCACCATCAGGATATGAACCTCTATCATGCATACGCAATAACGCCTTATGGTCAGATGTGTACAATATGCTATCAGGTCCAAGCTGTAGTTCCATAGATTTGACCGCCTTCAATTTCAGCATGTCTGTGTTCATACGTGAGACTGCAACAATCCCATCTGTAGGGTATTGAACCCCGTTCTGATATTCTCTAGCTTCCTGTAGTGTTCTATAGAATGGCCGTACATAGATTTTGGATAAGATAGGAAGTATATCTCGCATTCTACTGAACTCATGCATAATCCAATGCACATTGCGCGAGTGCTGAGAGATGGATCCACTCTCATTCATAAGTATATCTATCAGGATGGGGCTAGAAGATGCCATAAACTCTACATCTATTACAGGACCATATAGCGTCTGCCGAAGATGGTCAGATGGTGAGCTGCACAACCATCCTACTATGACATGTTTCATTAGACGTCGTGACAGGAGCCATACGTAGCCAACTCGAGTGAGCCACATACGTTCGCCATCAGGCTTAGTGCTAAAGTCATAGTATCTTTCATCTGCTGAGTAAGCATCATATGCCCTTGCACTTAGATTAGACATGGCTCCCAGGGTTATCTGACTGAAACATGCCGATAATGATGAGGGGCACCCTCCCATGTAATATGATAGGTGCATGGACTCTGTAATAGTTCGAGGGGAACTGTTTGACATTGGTACTACGATAGTCCTCCAACCTGGGCCTGATAAGATATAGCCATGTTCGAGCAGACCATACCTGGCATGTTCATAGTACTGCCCTTCAATATAATCATGCTCCAACACCTCTAGCATCTTTACTGTGCTTCGTGGCCCAACTTGTTCTTCTGCACCGGAGTACACGGCCATATCCTTGTGTGGACCAGAGCTATAGTATCTAAACAGCTTCGTCCTATCCTGTAATAAGTTGCAGCATATCACGGGTTCCATCTCAATATCTGGCATGGAAGCTGTACTCAAGATATGTGTATGTAGCTCGAACATAGGTCTGGCACCCGAAGCATCTATGTGTTGTATGGATGACTTCATACGATCGCTTCGATGGAGGTGGGCATGTGGTGCTCTACGGGTACCTCCAAATTTGTCTATGTCTAGAGGGCATAGCGGACATTTCTCAATTCTACGTGGGGGTTCATCTGCCGATCTAGCCTGGTACTCTATTACCTCGAGTTTCGATTTGCATGCGAGACAATGCATTTGATATGATTTGGGCAGGGCAGCTGCTAGCCTGATTGAATGTTGGGATGGTTGTGTATTTTGCTGGCACTGTATGCTTGCTTGTAGCAACCAATGTTGCATATACACACAGACCGCACCATGGAACCATACGTGATGCAAAGGGTGGTATACGAGGGATCAGATCCATCGGATGATTGGGTAGTTGTCAAGATGGGCCATTCCAATATACAGACAGATAAACTAAATATAGTCCAGGTCCAGAACCTAGATGAGTATAGTGCAGGCTGTACTATGCATGATAGATGCCTCGGACACATGTGCCAGACACCATCCAATCTGTTACTTCCACCACAATCTCTTGCCATAAGCAGCTCTGTCATAAGCAACGATGTGCATAGAGCTGCAGCAGTTGCATTTCAAGGACCAAGCAACTACCATAAAAGTCAGCACCATCAAATACTTGCCAACTCTATGAAGAAAAAGACTGGTAGAATGCGAAAGGGTGTATTAAACTGTCATGTAGATGGAAGTCTGCGAATGGTGATATCCCCACAGTGGGACTTTAATATAAATGTGGTTGCAATACCATCATATTTGAGACATACGTGGATAGTTGCAAGGCTGGACGAGCATACTCAACGGTATACAGCAGAGTATGTAAAAGAAGGAGATCGAGCTATCCTAGTGAGACCCCCCTCTCTAACACTGCGGTCTGTACAGCCCGTAGTCATCCAATTTTGGAATGAAACCTGCCTAGGTGTATCTCCATATTTGCTCAAAGCGTTTGATGGAGACTACGATGGAGATGAAATGCATGTCTATCCTGTATACTCGGCGGAAGCTGTGCGAGAATGCGACAACTGGCACAACACCCCTAATCCTACATTCGATCATGCACAGAAACTATATGAGGCTAGCAGTATCCCCAATAAGTGTATGTCCAATGGTTCATTCATCTACAATACAACTCTATCGTTCAATGCGATAGCACAGGGAATATCTCCTCCACATATGGCTGAACAGGCTCGTGTGAAGCTAGAGCATGTGCGAGGGGTGCAGTCTAGGTTCGATCTCGAAGCAACCAGCAAGTGTTTCATAGACGAGACCATACGTGGTATGGCAGATATTAACACACAACAACTATCGCAGCCCATTGTAGGGGACATGTCAAGGATAGCACGGATAGCAGCATCCTGTGTTCTCCAGCAACATGATGGTACCATGGGCCTTATGACTACAGATGGGTTTATCCCTAGCTGTCGATGTCTCATTGACGAAATGGCAGGAAACTCTGCGGTGCGTGGCGTCTCCATAATATGTGCGGCATCCCAACAAGTTGCACTTGATGCACATAGAGCTGGTACAAATTCTCTACCATCACACGATCTTGTGAAAGACATGATAAAAGGATCGGCTGATACCCCTGAATGGCCTGCTGATACTCTGCTAGTTGTAGACTCAAAGTATGATGTAATATCTATCAGTTGTAGGGTCAAATACACTTGGATGAGCACCGTTGGCACAAAGACATATTTGTTGTGCAAACCTGCCAATGCACGAGCAATTCCCCCAACCAATATCCTAGGCACATATAACCCCACTGTACTAGGATACATACATCCCGTGAGGCGTATGAATGTATGTACCACCGCCATAAATGAACTTGTAGCCTACTATTCGCTATCATTATCGGAGTCTGAAGTCTGTGCTCTCAGTGTTCTGTTTACATACAGACCAGGACTAAGTAAATTCCCCATAACTACGAGAGAGGGGATAGCATCTAGATCGCTGCATTGGGTAGATGTAACAATGGCCACTCATTATTCGGCGCTCACTCAGAGACTTGAAAATGGGGATATGCCTATGCTAGAAACCTTGACTGCAAGCTCATGTCTGGCATCGGGTAATTTCCGAGATCTAAGCTAGGTATTCCACATCTTAAAATCATTTCTGTCGATCAGTTGCAACAATGTTGCTGCACCCACCAATACCCTACCATCCACGATGAATCATGGCTCAACCCTTCGAATATGCCATCTAAAGTCTCTGCCAAGTACAACAGCATTCGAGTACCCGTACAGGGATCCAATATGGGACACAGTTGACAATGCATTGGAACGAAGCAGTAAGGCTAATGAATCTACTACGTGCCTCTATTCCCTAAAGTATAACCTATTACTGGTTATATGTATATCTGACCATGACGATATAGAACATTGTGATCTACCTCGCAGATCGTTTGCCATACAGGGAATCGTAGGAGAATTCAATATGTCTAGAGAGTTCAAAGTCTACCGTATGTCGGATGATGAAGGTTTAGCAGATATAAGATTCTTTGTGATAAATGTACTGACAAGCTTGGGTGGTCTGGAAGATGACTACAACATTGAGGATGCATTAGCATTTTTCGATTAGCCTTACAATCCATTTTAAAATGGTATGCTGTCAAGACATTCCATGTATATATCTACAGGTAGCATCAATCCTTGAGCAACTTAGTTGCACAACTCACATTGGAATGTAATTGCCAGCATGCCTCATCCAGATCGGTATCCCATGCTTTTCCAACTACTGTATAGGCTCCCGATGTTTGCAGATGCACTAATGGATCTATTGACTCCTTCGGATTGCTCCTTGTTGATGATGATGTCAGGGTACAGACCTAGCCGAGCTCGTGTCGCCAATCTATTGGACATACGTAGAGAGTTCACTGCTGCAGGATTGGACATGGTCTACCGTCAGACCACTCCAGAGAAGCTGAGGGGCTCCGATAGCACCTATGTCACACTACGGTTAATAGGTAAAGACATCGCCAAAATCATAGAGCGGATATCAGATCCCAAGACCTTCTGGAAAGACAGGACAAAGGTTGAAGATTTGTACATCTATATACCCGTACCGAAAGCACGCCGGGTTCTGATGGTGAGCTGGATCCAACCTGATCCTAGTATGTCCAATGAGTATAGACATCTACTGGATGATAATATACCTAGAGGGTGGCTGAATGTAAACCCGGATCTATCCTCTCCATTGAAACTCCTCACCGTAGAGCCACATCTTATCAACATATCCCAAATGGGTCTGACCGAACGTATGAAGCGTTGGTGTAGAACTACAGATATTATAGGTTGTCTTATGTCCGATATATCTAGCTATCAACCCATACTCCCATACAGGTACCGAGAGCGCAATCAAGAGCAATCTACAGATCATGCCACCCTGGTCTTAGAGGCAGGGGAAGACAAAGAGAACAGATCTTGTTTCCATCTGATGGAGCTTGTTCCAAGGATGGACCCGCCTGCGCCATCACGTAGACTACCTTTGATGCACATGATAACAGATGATAATGACAATAAAGCGTTAGGTCTACCTGGTATGATGACATGCTCTATACGATGGTCATTTGCAGGGTATGATACGATTCGGGTCACCCCATCAAGAGGCCAGTTAATACCGTCGCAGTTGGACAAGTACAAGAACTGGTCAGAGGGCGGGTCGTTTTACGAAGAGGACGACATTATGCCGGAAACAGGTATTATGGAGTAGGTTGCACTAGTACAATAACACATGGATTTTAAAATCAGTTGCAGTAAGGGTGGGCCTATCCTTTTATCCTTGCGACCATTACCTATACATAGGTAGGTTTGGCTACATTGGGGTCCCAACCCTAATACTTCTAACAGGTATGGACATTGGAGGTAATGGATTCCTTATACTCTGCTGTACACTGTTGAGGCATAGGGGCATGTTACCGGCTTCTGGCCAGGCAATTCTCGGTAGCCAGGCCCTAGCATCAACAGGAATGGTGCACCTGTATGGGGCCTCCAACCATCGAAAGCGTTTCCAGGCCCCAGCGGTGGATTCGGTTCCGTAGGCGCACTCGGTAGCCGCTTCTACTAAGGCCTCGTCGCTATAATACGTATTGAAGTTTATGATGTAAGCTTCGTCGTCTTCTAGGCACCTTTCCCTTATCCTGGGGTTGGGGTCGTCAACGCTCTTTCCATCCGACATCTTGGTGTTGCTGTACCGCTCCCATGATACATAGCTGACACCTCTCTTGGCATATTTGTCTCTGCAGGGTCTGACTGTCTCGGCATCCAGGTAGTCTGCCTTAGTAACCCAAGTCAAACTACGGGATTCAGCTGTCAACTCCTTGTACATACATGCGGCACCGAAACCTGATATGAAGCACTGTACTATAGACGAGTGGAAGTTGACTATGCATCCGAAGGCGCTCGTGTCCGCGGTTACCAGCTGTATAGCATGTACCACACCGTTGTGAGATGCAGTGCCACGAAGCAGCGTATAGCAAGGGTAGTTCTCCTCTTCGTCAGGCTTCTCATTCCACTTCATTCCCATTGCAGCGGTCTCTTCAATGAAGGTATTACGTCGTGACTCATTTATCGGATCGCTGA
>QQTW01000797.1_pt1 | contig 20672 bp, 19 predicted proteins | sample 1904831 | NCBI WGS metagenome assembly QQTW01 (sample SAMN09435610, study PRJNA476489) | Subsurface metagenome, whole genome shotgun sequencing project. | reverse complement strand
TGGCGCAGGTCGAGGCCGCGAGGGAAGCGCTCGGCATGTCACGTTAAACCAAGTTCAGCGCGTCGTCGGCCGATCTCGGTCGCTTGTGCGTGACGGTCACCTTCGTGCCGTGGTCGGTGAGCCCGTACAGCTTCTTGGCGAAACCCCTCGGGAGGCGGATGCAGCCATGCGAGGCGGGATAGCCCGGCAGCGCTCCGGCGTGCAGCGCGATGCCGTAATTGGTGAGGCGCTGCATATAGGGCATCGGAGCGTTGGCATATTTGTTCGAGCGATGGTGGATCTTCTTTTGAAGGATGCGGAACCTCCCCGCCGGCGTCTCGTGTCCGCGCTTGCCGGTGGAGACGGGCGACGTCGCGAGCAGCTCGCCATCTTCAAAGACATAGGCTTTTTGCTGCGGGATGCTGACCAGCACCCTGACGCCGCTTGGCGCGCGCTCCCCCAGGGACGCTGGAGCTGCTTCCACTTGCGCCGGTTCCGCTTCAGCCGCTTCCGCAGGCTCTCCCAACCGATCGGGCTCCAAGGCGGCAGAGCTGGGGGGTGAGACGGCAAGCGTCACTGGCCCAAGATCGAGCAGAGGCTCCGGCTCGATAAGAACGGAAGCGACCGGGATAGGTTCGTCGGCAGTCGGCTGTTCAGCGTCCGCCGAAGCCATGGGAGGCGGTGTGGCGCTGCTCAGCACCAGCCCGGCCGCCATGGAGAAGAGCCACAGTCGCTTCATCTTCCTCCTCCACCACCAAGGTGCGAAAGAAGGGAAACGACCGGTTCACCATGTTGCTCCACATGCAGCGAATCCACGCGCATGGCGTTGAGGCTGAACATGACCAAATCCGCAACCGACGTGATGCACGAGATCATCCTCTCTGCCGTCACAGAATCAGTGGAAGCGTTGAAGAGCGCCTCCAAAGGGATGCCCAACACCTTGCTGCGCGACATCAACGCCATTCACCCGAACGCAGCTTTCGCCGACCTCCCCCGGGAATTGCAGGCGACAATCTCGACCAGTGTCAGGGCAGCCTTCAATCGGCTGCTCAAAGAAGGCTATTCGGTCTCGCAAGGGCAGCCTGCGCCGGCCCGGCCCCCGAGCGCGGCCAGTCCGGCACCCGGAAATCGGAGACCGCCCCGTTCGGACGGGCCCCGTCGGGACGGTCAGCGCCCAGGCCCCAGGCCGCCGCGCAAGCCGAAGCCGGCAGGACCGAACAAGCGTTAAGCGTTCGTGGCACGGCTCGTCACCAATCCGGCAAGACTGCCGAGGCGGGGGAAGGCGTGATTAGACCCGGGTAAATTCCATGGAGCTTTACCCGGGTAAATGCTATATTGGCTTGCTGAGTATGTGCGAGGTTCGTTTTATCGCGGCCGATCGAGCCCGTTTTATGGGCTGACCCGTACGTCGTCCTCGTCGCCTTCCTGGCTGGCGTAGACGAGGAGGACAATCGCGAAAATCCCAACCACGAAGAGGGCGCCCAGCGCCCGATCATTGTTGTCCGTCGAAGTGGTTTCGCGTTCGGCCTCTGTCCCAACCTGCGTTGATCCAATCGTCGGAGACGCGACCAGCGCGACGGCGACGAGCGACTTGAGTAGATTCGACCGCATGTTTTAAGAGCCCCTTGTTAGTGCCAGCGATGCTTCTGTACACCGACGTGCGGAGCGGGACCACCCCGAACTTCTCGGGTGCCGTAGTGATTGCTGCACAATCAATCCTGCCGGTCCCCGCCCGGAAGTAGGAAGAGCGGGCGGTGCGAAAGCTGGTGACGGGCAGGCCGGTTGAGCCGAAACCTTCTAACAGAGGTTCCACCTTGAACTCCCCCCAAGCAAATGGGTGCGCCATGCCCCGCTTCATTTTTCATGTCGTCGACGGCGCAGGCATCGCAGCCGATGAGGACGGCCTCGATCTTCAAGACGTTGCTGCCGCCAGAGGCGTGGCCTTGCAAGGCGCCCGCGACATTCACGCCGCCGAGATCGCATATGGTCGGATCGACCTCAACTGCAGATCGACGTTGCCGACGACGGGAGGGTGTGGTGCTTACTCTTCCATTTTACGAAGCCGTTCTCGCGGAGAAGGCTCAAGATTAGCATCGGGAGCCGGCAGGCCGATGCAGCTTGAGGACGCTCTTTTGTCGCTTCAGGCCGGCTCCATCTTTAGCGGCTTCTGGTCTAGCCCAGAGCGAAAGATGCTGCAGGCGCTGATCGGCAAACGTTAGCAAGATATAACCGATATGGTCCGCATGAAGGCTTGCAAAGATGTAGGAGGGAGTCGTTGAGCTTACGAACCCAGCCTTGATGCGGTCTTTCTCAGAAATTTTTGCGCATGTTAAACCCAAGGCATGGCAGACACTGAACATCACCGCCGCGACACTCGCTCGAAGCATGCTCTAGAGGTTTGGCTTCGCGCTCCCCCGGAGCGGAGAGAGGATGATGAACCGAAGACTGCCCGCCCCGAACGCCATCGGCAGACCTCAAGTCCGAGCACGCGATGGCCACCCTCAGGGAACCATAGTGGTGAAGAGGTACACTCCGAAGATCACGAGATGAACCGCTCCCTGCAATATCGTGGTTCGCCCCGTCCCGAGCGACAGCGTCGCCACGACGAGCGTCAAGAACAGGAGGACGATGCTCTTGGCGTCGAGGCCGAGCGCGATCGGCAGCTGCGCCATCAGTGACAAAGCCGCGACCGCTGGGATGGTCAGCCGATCGTCGCGAGGGCAGAGCCAAGGCCGAGGTTGAGGCTCGTCTGCAGTCGGTCGGCGAGCGCGGACCTCACCGCCGCAGCGCTTTCGGGGAGCAGAACGAGTGCGGCGGTGATCACGCCGACCACCGCCCTCGGCGCACCCCAGGATGCCACGGCCGCTTCAATCGGGGGCGCCAGCGACTTTGCGAGCAGCACCACAGCACCAAGGCACAGGACCAGAAGCGCAACGGAAGCCAGCATCTGCTGCCTCGAAGGCGGGGCGGCATGATCGTCGACGGTCGATGCGAGATCCGTTGGCGGCAGGAAATAATCGCGATGCCGCACCGTCTGCACCGACACAAAGGTGGCGTAGAGCAATGAGACGATCGCGACGAAGCCGAGCTGCGAGGGTGCATAGACCGGCCCGGGCTCGCTCACCGTGAAATTCGGCAGCACCAGCGTGAGCACAGTCGAGGCATCCAGCGAGCCTGGATTATACCCGGCTGAAAAAGACCGCATATACCCGGGTAGATATCCTAACTATATGGGAGATTAGCCTTTTTGGTCGCGCTTTGCAGCCACCCTCAGCCGCAATGCATTGAGCTTGATGAAACCGGCCGCATCGCGCTGGCTGTAGGAGCTGGAGCCTTCCTCGAACGTCACCAGATCCTGGTCGTAGAGCGCCAGCGGGCTTTCCCGCCCGATCACCGTCGCATTGCCCTTGTAGAGCTTCATACGAACCGTACCGGTTACATATTTCTGGCTCTTGTCCATCAGCGCCTGCAGCATCTCGCGCTCGGGGCTGAACCAGAAGCCGTTATAGATGAGGCCGGCATAACGCGGCATCAACGCGTCCTTGAGGTGCATCGAGCCGGCGTCGAGCGTGATCGATTCGACGCCGCGATGCGCCACCAACAGGATCGTGCCGCCCGGCGTCTCGTAAACGCCGCGGGATTTCATACCCACAAAGCGATTCTCGACGAGATCGAGCCGGCCGATGCCATTGTCGTGGCCGAGTTGGTTGAGCCGCGTCAACAGCTCGGCCGGCGAAAGGCGCTCGCCGTCGATCGCCACGGGGTCGCCGCCTTCGAAGTCGACCGAGATGATCGTCGGCTTGTCCGGCGCGTCCTCAGGCGAGATCGTCCGCTGGTGGACATAGTCCGGAGCTTCGATTGACGGATCCTCCAGCACCTTTCCTTCTGAGGATGAATGGAGGAGGTTCGCGTCGATCGAGAACGGCGCTTCGCCCCTCTTGTCCTTGGAAATCGGGATCTGGTGCTCCTCGGCAAAGCGGAGGAGCTGCTCGCGGCTGGCGAACTCCCATTCCCGCCATGGCGCAATGACGCGGATGTCCGGCTCCAGCGCATAATAGCCGAGCTCGAACCGCACCTGATCATTCCCTTTGCCGGTGGCGCCGTGGCAGACCGCGTCGGCGCCAACGGCACGCGCAATCTCGATCTGCCGCTTCGCTATCAAGGGCCGCGCGATCGAGGTGCCGAGCAGATACTGGCCTTCGTAGACCGTGTTCGCGCGGAACATGGGGAACACATAGTCGCGCGCGAATTCCTCGCGCAGATCCTCGATGAAGATATTTTCGGGCCGAATGCCGAGCAGTTCGGCCTTGCGGCGCGCCGGCTCCACTTCCTCACCCTGACCGAGATCGGCGGTGAACGTCACGACCTCGGCACGGTATTCGGTCTGCAGCCATTTGAGGATGATCGAGGTGTCGAGCCCGCCGGAATAAGCGAGCACCACCTTCTTGGGCGGGTTCATCGAGTCTATTCCTATCTTCTTCCGCTCAGTTCCTGGAAACGATCGCGGATGTGGTGCGTGTTCACTCCGTCGCGCGTGACGAGGAACAAGGTGTCGTCGCCGCACACGGTTCCTGCAATTTCCGGCAGCTGGGCTTGGTCGAGCGCCAGGCCGACGAGATGCGCGGAGCCTGGCGGCGTTTTCATCACGATCATGTTCCCGGCCGCTTCAACCGACTGCACCCATTCGCCAAGGATGCGTTCGAGCCGGGAGGCGGCCCAGTCGCTGTCGCCGATCTGCTCAGGCAGCGCATAAGCAATGGCCCCGCCCCGCTTCACTTTGACGGCGCCGATCTGATCGAGGTCGCGGGAGACTGTCGCCTGCGTCACCGCAAAGCCGAGCTCGACCAGCCGCGCGGTCAGTTCTTCCTGGCTCCCGAGCGATCCCGCACGGATGAGGTCCGCGACCGCCTTTTGGCGCCGTGCGCGGGTGTCGGTCACGGCCGCATTCCCAGCATCCAGGCCATCGCGCCTCGCGCGGTGTGCATTCGGTTCTTCGCCTGCCGCCAAATGGCGCTGCGGGGACCGTCGATCACTTCGTCCGTCACTTCCTCGCCGCGCCGGGCGGGAAGGCAGTGGAGGAACCATGCCTCGCCGCAAGCCCTCATCAGGCCGGCATTGACTTGGTAGGCAGCCAGCGCCTGCCGACGCTTCTCGCCCTCTCCGTCCTGTCCCATCGACACCCACACGTCCGTATAGACGATCTCGGCTCGGTGGACGGCTTCCGCGGGCTCGATGAACTGGAGCACCCCGGAAGGCGGGTCGGGAAGACCATAGCCTTCAGGGCTGGCGATCCTCAATTCCGCGCCCACCAGCGCGCAGCCTTCGGCAAGCGAGCGGCAGACATTGTTGGCATCGCCGACATAAGCGATCCGCGCGCCCTCGAGCCTGCCCAGAAGCTGTCTCACGGTCAGGAGATCCGCCAGCGCCTGCAGCGGGTGGTCATTGTCGGAAAGCATGTTCAGCACCGGCACTTCGACCGCGGCAGCCATCTGCTCCAGAAGGCCATGCTCCATCACCCGCGCCGCGATGAACGCATGGTAACATTCCAGCGTGCGGGCGACGTCTTCCGCCGTTTCGCGGCTGCCGAGACCGACCTCATCCTTTTGGATATAAAGGGGGTGGCCGCCGAGCTGCACCACCGCCATTTCCATCGAGTTGCGCGTGCGGGCGCTCGGCTTCTGGAAATAGAGCGCGGCTCCCTTGCCGTCGAGCGGGCGGCCGAGATCCGCCCGCTCCGACAGCGCCAGGATGTCGAGCAGCGCCTCGCGGTCAAGATCGCGGATGGCGAGGAGATCGCTCACCAGCTTGGTTCCTTCCTCACCATCGTGCCGATGCCCTCGTCGGTGAGAAGCTCGATCAGGAGCGCGTGGGGCACGCGCCCGTCGATGATATGTGCCGTGCCGACACCGGCGTCGACGGCGTCGGCGCAGGCGCGAAGCTTGGGGATCATGCCGGCGCTGACCGCGATGCGGCCCGGGGCGGCCGTATCGCGGTGATCGATCCGCTCGCGAAGCTCGGCCGAAGTCAGGCGAGGGACGAGGGAAGAGGGGTCGTTGACATCCTCGAGCAGGCCGGGAGCCGCAGTGAGGTAGACGATCTTTTCCGCGCCCATGGCCGCGGCGATCGCGCGGGCGGCCTCGTCCGCGTTGATATTGAATGGCTGTCCCGTCCCATCGGCGCCGATCGTCGAGACCACCGGTGTGAGCCCTTCCTCCAGCAGCCGGTGCAGCACAAGGGCGCGGACATGGGAAACGTCGCCGACGAAGCCGAGCGCCGGCGATCTGGGAGTGACGGTGAGCAGCCCCGCATCCTCTCCCGAGACGCCGACTGCCACCGGCTCGTCGAGCGCTTCGCGGTTGATCGTGGCAACAAGATCGCGGTTGATCTTGCCGACCAAGACCATGCGGACGATCTCCAGCGTCTCGCGGTCCGTGACTCGGAGGCCGTCGCGGAATTCGGGCTCCTTGCCCATGCGCCGCATCATCACGTCGACTTGCGGGCCGCCGCCATGGACCAGCACGACGCGCACGCCGACGCTTCGGAGCAGGAGCACGTCCTGCGCGAGCGCGCGGTCTAGCTCCGCATCGATCGCCGCTCCGCCCAATTTGACGACCACGGCCTTGCCCGCGAAGCGCCGGATATAGGGCAGCGCTTGGATGAGGATGCGTGCCGTGTCGCTCGGGCTCATGAGGTCCTGCTATTCTCTTTGATGTAGCCGGGCCCGAGGTCGATGCCGATCATCCGGGCGGTGCCGGAGCCAAGCCCGAGCGCCACTTCGATGTCGATCCGCTCCTCCTTCATGTGGCTGCGCACCGCCTCGCCATCATGCTCCGCCTCGGTCCCACCGCGCGAAACGATGATCCCGCCATAGGCAACGCTTGATTTTTCCGGCTCGAACGCCACACCCGCCGACCCTGCAGCGGCCAAAAGCCGGCCCCAATAGGGGTCCTCGCCGTACCAGGAGCATTTGACGAGATTGTTCTCGGCGATGGTTTTGGCCGCGGACCGCGCTTCTGCATCGCTCGCGGCGCCGGTGACGCGGAGCATCACCATCTTGGTCATTCCCTCGGCATCGCGCGCCATCTGCAGCGTCAGATCCTCGCAGGCGCGGTGCACCGCATCCGCGAACTCGTTGAGATCCGGCCGGCCCCGGCGACCGGAGGCGAGCAGGATCGCCGTGTCGTTGGTCGAGGTCGCGCCATCGACGTTGAGAGTGTTGAAGCTGCGGTCCGAAGCTTCACGGAGGATGGCCTGCATCTCCTCGGACGAGACGTCGGCGTCGGTGGTGAGGAAGGCCAGCATCGTCGCCATGTTGGGCGCGATCATGCCGCAGCCCTTGGCCATTCCGCCAAGCGCAAAATTGGATCCCTTCACGACCACCTGCTTGGTCTTGTGGTCAGTCGTGAGGATGCCTCTTGCAGCATCCTCCGCACCCTCTACCGAGAGCTTCTGCGCAAGCTTCGGTGTCGCTTTCAGGATCACGTCCATCGGCAGCGGCGTGCCGATGATGCCGGTGGAGCAGACCAGCACATCCTGCTCGCCGATCCCCAGCGCCCGGGCGGCGGCGGCGGTCATCGCGCGGGCATCGGCATAACCGGCCGCGCCGGTGCCCGCATTGGCGTTGCCCGAATTGACGATGACCGACGCCGCCTTTCCTCCGTTCGCGGCGAGCCGCTCGCGATCAAGCTCGACCGGCGGGGCAGGGAATTTGTTCTGGGTGAAGACGGCGGCGCAGGCGACGGGGCGATGATCGTCGGTGGCAAGCAGGGCCATGTCGTAGCGCCGCTTCTTGATGCCGGCATGGCATCCCGAGGCGACGAACCCTTCGGCGGCGGTGACGCTCATGGATAGACCCCGCACAGCGGAAGCCCGGCACTTTCATCGAAGCCGAGCATGAGATTTGCGCACTGGATCATCTGTCCGGCGGCTCCTTTCACGAGATTGTCGAGAGCCGACAGCGCGAGCACGCGGCCGGTCCGCTCGTCATACCGAGCGGTGACCTGGACCGTGTTCGAGCCCAAAGTCCATTTGGTCGCGGGCGGCTGATCGGTGACATGGACGAACGGCTCGTCCGCATAGGCCTCGCGCAGCAGTTCGAGCGGGTCGCAGGGCCCCTTCGCCTGCGCGTAGCAGGTGGCGAGGATGCCGCGGTTCATCGGCGCGAGATGCGGCGTGAACAGCAGCTGCGCGCCAAGGCTCGCCTCCATTTCCGCGGTGTGGCGATGGACAAGGAGGCCGTAAGCGGAAAATGATTCGGAGACGGTGTTGAACGCCGTCGCTTCCTTGGCTGCCCTGCCGGCACCGCTGACGCCTGAAGAAGCATCGACGACCAGGCTGCCCGGTTCGAGCAAGTGTATGAGCGGCTTCAGCGCCAGGATGGCAGCAGTCGGATAGCAGCCGGCTGCAGCGACAGACCGGCTCGCCCGTATCTCCTTGCGATTAAGTTCAGGGATGCCGTAGACGAAGCGGCCCAGCAGACCGGGCGCGAGATGCGGCTCGCCATACCAGGTCCGGTACGCCTCCGGGTCGCGCAGCCGGAAATCGGCGCCGAGATCAATGAGCGCGATCCCGCGGCGGAGGATCTCAGGCGCGATTTTCTGCGACTCCCCGTGTGGGAGAGCCGCGAAAAGAAGGTCGATGCCCTCCAGGAGTGCGGGATCGAACCTTTCGATCGAAGCTCCGGGATAGGCAGGCGCCAAGTGCGGATGTACTTTGTCGAGAGACAAACCTGCTTGAGAGTCACCGAACAAGCGCGCTGGACGGATCGAGGCATGACCTGCGAGGAGGCGCAACAGCTCTCCCCCGACAAATCCCGATGCACCCAATATTCCGGCAGCTGCTCTCATGCACATTATATGCACATTAATGCATACTTATGCAACAGCTCTCCTATATTCATTTTTCCAAATGATGAGATCGTCGCGGACGGCTTTGCCGGGATAGGCGACGAACAGCTCCGATTCCTCGCCCACTCGGAAGGGGGTGTCACTGTCGGCGAGCCAGACGCTTCCCGCTTCCAGCGGCGAGCCGGGAACAGAGCCGCCCCCGCTGACGGGGACCAGCCATACGGGACGGTCTTTTGCCGCCCGCAACGTTCCCATCGTGCCCTGTGGCAGGCGTTCGAACACGAAAGCTTGGCCGTGCGCCAGAATTTCTCGGCCATCGGAGCGAAGATAGCGCCGGCTCGGGCTTGAGTAGGGACCCGGATCGCATGCCTCTATGCCATCCTCCAGATGCAGTTGGCGGGGCCGGCCATAATCGTAAAGGCGGTAGGTGAGGTCGACATTCTGCTGGAGCTCGATCAGCGTCAGTCCCGGCCCGAGCGCATGAAGCGTTCCGGCAGGCGAGTAAAGGATATCGCCGGCAACGGCCGGGCGCCAATCGATCAAATCCTCAATCGAGCCGTCCACAGCTGCGCGTCGCAGCTGTTCACGAGAGACACGCTCGCGCAGCCCAATGCCGATCACGGCTCCGGGCTCCGCTTTCAGGATGATCCAAGCTTCATCCTTGCCGCATCGATAGCCGCGGCGGATTGCCGACTCGTTATTGGGATGAACCTGGATCGAAAGCTTCTCCGAGGTGAAGAGATATTTGACGAGCAGATCGCCGTTATTGGATTTCGGGTCGTCGAACCAGATTTCACCGAGCGGTTCGCTGCCGCCATATTCGCCCCCGAACATCTCCGGCAGGTCACGGCGGCCCCAGACTTTTTCAACGCGCTGCTCGATGAGTTTTCTAGCTGCCATCCCAAGATGTCGCTCTTATTGAGCGAGCAGTCCCTTCCGCCGTCTCGGCTGGAAATCGCCGTTCGACTTGCGCCGATCTCCACGGCGGCGGTCGACGCCGGCGAGGGGGGCTGGGAGGGAGCCGTTCTGTTCGACGCGCCGGTCGGGCCGCGCCCGCTTTTCCCGCAGCGGGCTGATCGGCTCGGGATCCCGAACCGCTTCCCACACGCTCTTCGGCTCGGCCGGCTCGGCCGGCTCGGCCGGCTCGGCGAACTCAGCCGGCGGAGCGAACTCCGCGACTTCGGCCGGCTTGGCCGGCGGCGCGGGCTGAGCGGAAGTTTTGGGAGCAAGCTCAGACTGTTTGCGAACGATTCGGTAGCCAGCCGGCGGCGTGATCCAGCGATTGCCATCGGATTCGACGAGATCGGCGCTGCATCGGGTGCAGGTGCTGAAATGATAGCCGCGATTCCAGACACTTGCACTGGAAGCTTTGTGCCCGATGACAGAGCAGACGATGCTCATCCTACGCTCCTCGGCGGACCAGGGAATCTCAAGCTATTTGTTAGGAGGTGAAGGTTAAGATCCTGCAAATTCCTGGCGGCCGGGACGCCAAGATGCGCCGAGGGTGATTTTCCGTTCGGCAAGCCGGAACCCCGTCATGGCCGATCTGCGTTGCCCCGAGGGGATCCCCGCTTACATATGGCTGCGAAATGGCAGGCTTTTTTGTCCGACCGGCAGCTTCAAGGCTGCTCGCTTTTTGTGCTTTGACTTCGGTTGCGCACCTTCCGGCGCTTGCCCGGATCGTCGGCGCCGATGACCGGGCTGCGCTGCCGCCGCCTCTGGAGGCGCCGTTTTCCGGAGTGGGGCGGCTCGTTTGCCGGGATCCGGGGAGCGGCGAGCGTTTCTCCACCACCGCGACCCTCGTCGGCAACCGCTCCACGCTGGTGGCGGCAGGCCATTATGGCCGGGTGCAAACGCCCGGCCGAAGCACCGTCATCGCGGTCGAATATTGCGCCTTCGAGCTCCGCTCGACCGACGGGAGGCGCGTGTTCGGTTCGCTCGTTGCACCTCAGCTGGTCGCCCGCTTTTCCGCGCGAGCGCAGCCGGACCCGCTGACACCCGACTGGGCGATCCTCAAGCTTCGGGATCCCGCTCCGCCGTCGGTGTCCCCGATCATCATGCGGCCGATGCGGGCGGGTGACCTCACGCGCCGAACGGACATATTCATGGTGAGCTATCACAGCAGGCCCGAAGCCCTTGCAAGGACGAAGCTTCATTCGCCCGCGTGCAAGCCCATGCCGGTCCGCGGCGAACCGCTCGTCTTCAGGCACAGCTGCGACACGGAGTCCGGTTCGTCGGGCGGCCTCCTTTACATCATGACACCAGCGGGGCCGCGCGCCGTGGGGATCAACCACGGATCGGCGACTGACAGGGACTGGAACTATGGCCAGGTTATCAGCAAGGACATGATCGGCCACTTGCCCGAAGAAGGTGTCGACGCCGCACCTTGAAGTTTAGACCAAATCCTTTATGAAGCCGCCGCAAAATCGGCTGGTTGCTCAGTATCATGACCGCGATCCATCTTGCTTTGGCTGTGCGGCAGGATCATGATGAACACGATTCTGCGGGAGATGGGTATGGGGGGTAAGTGTTCGCGCTTAGGCGTGGCGATGTTGGTGCTTGGGCTGCCCTTGGCATCGCCGGCACTCGGCCAGACAGCCGATGAGCTGGTTGCAAAAAATCTAGCCGCGAGGGGCGGGGCTGCGAAGCTGGACGCGCTAAAGGCGCTGCGCTTCAGCGGCAAGGTTCGCTTTCCTGGCGATTTCGAGCTCACCTACCAGGAAACGCGCGCCCGCGGCCCCGCCTCCGACCTGGTGCGGGTTGATATGGCCGTACAGGGTCTGACCATCATGCAGGCCTATGACGGGGCGGGCGGATGGCGCGTCAATCCGTTCCAGGGGCGGCGCGACTCGGAGCGGATGTCCGCCGATGAGGCGCGTTCGCTGGCTGATTCGGCGCTGCTCAGCGGGCCGCTCCACAACGCGAAAAAGGCCGGCAGCACGATCTCCTATCTGGGCCGCGAGGATTTCGACGGCACCAATGCCTACAAGCTCAAGGTGACCGAGCGGGACGGCGACGAATTCGTCTATCTGCTTGATCCCGACACGATGCTCGAGATCAAGATGACCGAGACGCGGCGGCTTCGCGGCTCGCCAGTCATCTCCGAATATGAGCTGGGCGATTACGAGCAGGTCGGCGGCATTTATTTCCCGATGTCGATCGAAAGCTGGGGGCAGGGCAATCCGAACCAGCGGTCGCAGATCACGATCGCTTCCGCGGAAGCCAATCCGAATGTGAATGCGCAGATCTTCGCCGATCCCGGCGCGGCCGGAGCATCCCCGCCGAGCTCGTCGCCGCAGCCAGCGCCGGTCGACCAGGCCGAGGATGCAGCGCCCGTGCCGCAGACGGTCCCCAAGGTGCCTGACGCAGTCAATCCGGCCATGCCGCCGTCAGACCCCAAGAAGCCCGACAACAAACCAAAATCTTCGAACAGGGGCTGACATGATGATCCGCACGATGCTTTTTCTGTCGACCGCCATGGCCGCCCTGCCGGCTCATGCTGCTCCCACCGCCGACTCCTCCGCCATTTCAGGGCTCGGCATCCGCAACATCGGTTCCGCCACCATGTCGGGGCGCATCGCCGCCCTTGATGCGCGCCAGGAGCCGGACGGAAAGGTGACGTTGTTCGTCGGGTCCGCTTCCGGCGGCGTCTGGAAATCGACCGACGGCGGAACCAACTTCCGGCCGGTTTTCGACAAGCAGCCGGTTCAATCGATCGGAGCAGTCGCGCTCGATCCCACCAACAAGGACGTGGTCTGGGTCGGCACCGGGGAGAGCTGGACGCGCAACTCGGTCTCGATCGGAGACGGCGTCTACAAGTCGACGGACGGGGGCGAGAGCTGGACCAATATGGGCTTGCCGACGACCGAGCGGATCGTCCGCATTCTGGTTCATCCCAAGGATGGCAACATCGTCTATGTCTGTGCGCCCGGCAAGCTTTGGTCCGACAGCGCCGATCGCGGCCTTTACAAGACCAGCGACGGCGGCCGGACCTGGAGCCACATCCTCAAGGGAGCCAATCTCTCGACCGGCTGCTCGTCGGTCAGCATGGACCCGGCCAATCCCGACCATCTCCTGGCCGGCATGTGGGACTTCCGCCGAAAGGGTTGGACCTTCCGCTCCGGCGGCAACGGCCCCGATGCGCCGTCCGGCAGCAGCCTTCGCGAATCGTTCGACGGCGGCAGGACCTGGGCCGCGCTGACCGCCGAGAACCGGCCCGGCCTCCCCAAGGGACCGTGGGGCCGGATCGAAGCGGTCCATGCACCGTCGAACCCGAACACGATCTACGCCTTTATCGAGAATGTGCGCCCCGCGCTTTATGTGTCGGAAGACGGCGGCAAGACCTTCCAGGAGCGGGACCGCAGCCGCAACATGGTTTGGCGGCCTTTCTACTTCAGCCGGATCGTCGTCGATCCCAAGAACGACAAGCGCCTGTTCAAGATGAACCTGCGCATGATCGTCTCCGACGATGGCGGAAAGAGCTTCGCCGACGCGTCCGGCGGCAGCCATGCCGACTGGCACGACATCTGGATCAATCCCACCAACACCAAGCATATTATCGGCGGCGACGATGGCGGGCTATGGACCAGCTATGACGGCGGCAATCGTTGGCACAAGTCGCACAATCTGCCGATCAGCCAATTCTACCATGTCTCGGCCGACGACAAGGATCCGTACCAGGTCTATGGCGGCCTCCAGGACAACAGCAGCTGGGTCGGCGACCAGGAATATCCCGGCGGGATCACCAACAACCGGTGGGAGAATCTCTACGGCGGCGACGGCTTCTGGGCCTTTTCGGACCCGTCCGATCCGGACTATGCCTATGCCGAGTTCCAGGGCGGAAACATCGCCCGAATCAACCGCAAGACGCTCGAGGGGCGCAACATCCAGCCGCAGGCCGGCTACAAGGAAAAGCTCCGCTTCAACTGGAACACGCCGCTCCATCTGTCGTCGAACGAACCGGGCACCCTTTATATCGGCTCGCAATATCTGTTCCGCACCCGCGACAAGGGGGTGACGTGGGAACGGATCTCGCCCGATCTCACTACCAACGAGAAGGAGCGGCAGCGGCAGGAGGAATCCGGCGGCATCACGGTCGACAACAGCGCGGCCGAAATGCACACGACCATCTATTCGATCTCCGAAAGCCCCAAGGCGGCGGGGCAGATCTGGGTTGGGACCGACGACGGCAATGTCCAATTGACCCGCGACGGCGGCCGAAGCTGGACCAACGTCTCCAGGAATTTGAAGACGCCGCAGGGCCGGTGGATCAGCTGGGTCGAAGCAAGCCGGCATGACCCGGCCGTCGCCTATGTCGCCGTCGACCGGCACACTTATGGCGACATGCAGCCTTATCTCTACCGCACGTCCGATTTTGGCCGCAGCTGGCAGCAGCTGACCGGGCCGGCGACGGAAGGGATCCGCGGCTACGCGCATGTCGTCAAGGAAGACCGCGCCAATCCCTCCATTCTTTATGCCGGAACCGAGTTCGGCCTCTTCGCGTCGATCGATCGCGGTCGGACCTGGGCGCAGTTCAAACCCAACAACTTCCCGGCCGTTGCGGTGCGCGACATCTGGCAGCCGGCAAAGGAGGACGATCTCGTTCTTGCTACCCATGGCCGCGGCATCTGGATCGTCGACGATCTCGCCCCGCTTCGTGCACTGACGCCGGAGCGGCTCGCCGCCAATGCGGTGCTGATCCAGGGCAGCGAGGTCCAGCAGCGAATCCGCGGCAATGGCGGCTGGGCGGAGGGCGACGCGAGCTATGCTGGCGAGAATCCGCCGCAGGGCGCCGTCATCAGCTATTATCAAAAAGCGCGGCATGTCATCGGCCGAATGAAGCTGGAAGTGCTGGATCAGCAGGGAAATGTCGTCGACGAGCTGCCAGCATCGAAGCGCCGGGGATTGAACCGGGTGGTGTGGTCGATGCGGACCAAGCCGCCACAGGTCCCGCCGGCCGCCTCGCTGGCCGGTTATTCCACGCAAGGCCAGCGTGTTCTACCCGGGCAATATATTGTGCGGCTCACCAAGGGCGGCGAGGTCACGACCATGCCTCTGACGATCGGGCTCGATCGCCGGGCGACCTACAGCGTCGCGGATCGCCAGGCGCAGTTCGCGGCGGCCGAGCGGGTCAAAGGGCTGTTCAACCGGATGAGCCGGCTCAACGCGGACATCAATGGGATGCGCGCCCAGACTGATGCCGTGGCGAAGCGCGAGGGAGCATCGGCAAGGCTGAAGACGGATGCCGCGCGCGTCTCCGAGCAGGCGGACGCGCTTCGCAAACAGCTTGTCGCGACCAAGGAAGGCGGTGCGATCACCGGCGAGGAGCGGCTGCGCGAAAATGTCGACAATATTTACGGCGCGATCACGTCGGTGGAAGCGGCTCCGACAGCCTACCAGCTGGCGCGTGTCGACGCGCTCGAACGGGAGCTGAAGGAGGTGGAAGATGCCTTTGCGCGGCTGAAAGCCGGCGACGCGCAGCGGCTGAGCACGGCAATGATCGGCGAGCGGCTCCCGGCGATCGACTTCACTGCTGCCAAGCTCATCGCCGACGATGCTCGCGGCGGCCCCGCATCGGCGTTGGCGACCGGCCTAGTCGGCACGCGCTATTACGGGTCTTTGCGAGACATTCGGATCAACGCCCGCAAGCGCTGAGGTTTAGCCGAGCTGGAAACCGATCCGGACGCTTCGGCCAGGAGCCGGCAGGCCGAGCTGCGGCGTGATCACGTCGTCGGTGAGATTGTCGATGCTCCCGGTCAGGAACAGCTCGGCACCGCTTTTGAGCTTCGCCACTCCCAGACGGGTGCGAAGATTGATCTCGTTCCCCGCGGGCAGAAGCGCGCGCCGGCCGTTGGGGCTGAGATCGACGGCCGGTCCCACCCGCCGGAATTCCGCGCGGATGGAGACGGCTCCGCCCGGCTCGTAGTCGAATGCGCTCATCACCTCGTATGAAGGGCGCTGCGGCAGCCGGCGAAAGGCGGTGTCGCCTTCGTCGGCACGCGCGCGCAGCAGCGTCCCACTGAGTTCGAGATCGAGCCCAGGGATCAGCTGCGCCGTCAGCGCCCCGTCTATCCCGTAGCTGACCGACCCGGAGAGATTGAAGCGCTGGCGCAGCCTTCGTCCGCTTACCGTCACCACCCGCTGGCTGATCGTGTCCTGGCTGCGGGTGAGGAAGGGATTGAGCGAAAATGCCAGCCCGGGCCGGATCAGCTTCAGCTCGGCATCGGCGAGCCAGGCTCGCTCCGGCCGAAGCCCGGGGTTCGGGAGGAAGCGGCCCAGCGCCTCACCGAACAATTCGCGCGAGCTTGGGAAGCGGTTCCTCCTCCCGCCTGAAAGCGAGAGCGCCAGCCCGTCGCGGAGCGGAGCGCGAAAGGCAGCCGAAAAGGCGAGGGCGCCGGTTGCGGGCTGGCCAGGCTTGTCTCCCGTCAGCGGGTTGGAGGAGCGGTCGTAGGCGAGGCCGAAGCTCAGGCGCCCCGGCCCCAGCGGCGCGTCCGCTTCGGCGCCGAACGTGTAGAGGTTCTGGCGATAGGCCAGGCGCGGTCCGGCAGCCGCGCCCGGGAAGGCCGTGTCCACCTGCCGGTGGAGGCTTGTCTGCGCCGTGCCGACGATGCGAAGCTCGAGGTCCTCGAGCGCCGTGGAGAGGACCAGGCGGCCTCCCTTGGTGTCGTCCTCGTCATCCTCGCGCGCACGAAGGCTGGTATAGGAGACGTCCTGATATTGCAGGATGCGCTGCTCGAACCATTGTCTCCAGCCGACCAGCCGCAGCGAGCTTCGGCTCCCCAACTGGAGGTTAGTGGAGAGACTAAGCTGCGTCTGGTCGATATCGGGGTAGCGCCAGTAACGCGGCGCATCGACGAGCGGGTCGCGATCGGATTCGGGAGCGATGCCGCGCTCCGCCTTTAGATGAAGAAGGTAGCCGCGGACCGCGACGGGACCGCTTGCGTAGCGGGCGGCGGCGAACAGGGTACCAGATTGCGCTTTCGTGTTGGTGCGGCGATTGCTCCGCGTCTGGCTGAAGGGGAGGGCGGAGAGACTCGCAACCGGCTCCGCATCGCGGGAAAGGCTGGATGCCGCCAGGGTGAGATCGACATCTCCAACCCGAACTGTCCCAACGGCCGAAGCATCCACGAACCCCAATGTGCCGATGCTGGCCCCGGCGCGAAAATCCCGCTCCCCGCCGGAGCGGGTCTCGAGGTCGACCGCGCCGGCCACGGCATTGGCGCCATATTCGATCGGGACCGCCCCCTTGGTCACCCGCACCGAGCCGATCAGCCCCGCTGGGATGATCCCGAGATCCACCCGCGAGTCCCACGGTACTGCCAGCGGCGCACCGTCTAAGAAGACCTGGGTCTGCCTCTCCTCACTGCCGCGCACCCGTGCAACAGTCTCCCCGCGTGAATTAGTACGGGCGGTGACCCCCGGCAGACCCTTGAGCACCTCGGCGACGCTACGGGGCTGCCGCTCGAGCAATTGCTCCTCGCCCATTTCGCTTATGGGCGGCAAGACGCGGCCTGGACGCGGCTGAGCAGTGACCACAATTGTATCCCACTGCTCTTCTTCGGGCGGCATCGCGCCCGCGGCAAGCAGCAGCATCGGAACTACCGAAATCATTTCCGCCCCCTCAGGCCGGTGATCCGAGCAGTCCGGCCACAAGCCCTGCACCGATCAGCAGCATCAGCCCGCCGACGATAGATCGAACGGACGCAACGGTCACCTTCGATGCACCGTGCGGCAAAGATTATCGGGGAGACGGCCGAAATCGTGCCGACGCTCATCAGCAAAGTTTCCCGCCCAGCCGAGCTCAGGCCGCTTGCCTGGAAGGCCGCGGCATAAGTGGAGAGGCGGGACAGATCGACCAGAATTGCGATCATCACGCCCGTTGCGATGAACCGATTGGGTGCCAGCCCGGCGCGAAGCAGAAACATGGACGAAGCGCCCCCTGCTGCCCGGTCAGGCCGCCGAAGAAGCCTGTGAGGGCGCCGCCGAGCGGCATCAGCCGCGCCGGCGCACGGAGCCCGGCAAAGCGTGGTTGAAGCTCGAGACCGGCAAAGAGCATCAGGAGCGTGCCGAGGCGAGCGCAGCCACGACCCCAATCAGCAGGATGTCCATCCCACTCTCTTCCGTCACGAGCCCAGGGGCATCAGAATGGAGCGGGTGAAGGGAATCTGCTCCCCGTGTCTAGCGCGCTCAGATCCCACAAACTCGCGGTTTGATACGTCTGATCGCGTGTGTGTACAGATGATGGACAGTTCAAGGGCAGGAGCGCTCGGCGGGAGGTTCTAGCGGCGGTTCGTGGGAGCGGAGCGAAGGAAGGTCCTGCATTCGGGAGTTAAGCGGCCGGCGCCTTCGCAGAATTGCCGCATCACCTGAGAATGCCGCCGAGAGTAAGGCTTGATTTCACGCCGCACCGGCGTGCTGCCTTTGGTGGGGCGCGTTTCGCTTCGCCTCTTCGCCTTGGGGGAGGGCGTTTTCGGCTCTTCCCGGGCCGCCGGCGATGGAGGAGCGGCCGTCAGCGGCGCTGCGACCGAGCGCGGTTCAACCTGGGCGGGCTCGGAAGCGGCCAAGCCGGAGGATCTCGGCGGATCCGACGGCGGCGCGATCGCAACATCCGGGGAGGCCGCTGGATCGGTGGAAACGGGTGGTGGATTTGCCCGGGTCCCTGGCGTCCCGGCTGGTGGCGGCTTTCGCGTTAAGGAAGGACCTTGTCCGATCCAAGTCGCCGTTGCGAAACCGGCGCCGAACAGGCCAAGTGCAGCCAGGAGTGCCAAGGCCAGCCTGGCGACGGGGAACCGCCCCTTGCTTCTTTTGGCCTCGACCGGCGCGCTTTCCGGCGTGGCCGGCACCTTGATCTGCCGCAGCCCCTCACTTGGCTCGGACATGTCGCTCGGAGCTCCGCACAAGCGCTTGAGTTCGCTCGCGAGTCTCTGCCAACCAGGATGAAAGGGCTGACCGCGCCAGCCGGAGATCAGGATGACGTGAGTGTCTCCCTCTCCGCCATCGGGGCCCACGCCGTCGGCGGAGACTTCGATGAGCTTGCGCTGCTGCCGCAATTGGGGAAGCAGATTTGGCCGCAGCGCCGACAAGACAAGCGGCCGCGACCAGATGAGCAATGTCGCCCTCTCGGCCTGGTGCCGGTCCTCAGGCGCGACGAGGTCTTGAACGTCCGAAATCTCAGCAAGGGCAACACGGTAGCCCTCGGCGCTTATAGCGTCCCGCAAGCGCTCCGCCGCTGCCGCCCGCTCCCGCGAGAATCTGATGCGAACGTCAGCCATGCCTGAGCGTCGAAGGTGCCTGAGAAGAGCTGTGCCTGCCAGCGGAAAAATGCGGCCGGTCGCGGAGGACGCATGGCTGATGCGGGCCGCCCTTGTGGCAGCTGTGCGGTAGGAAGATATTATCCTTTGCTGCGATAGATTTCGCCGAGCCAATCTGGCCGTTGGTGGACATGGCGAGGACGATGATCATGAGGGCAAGAAGTGGCCGCGTCGTGGTAACGCCCAGAGCGGGCCAGCCCTACGAAGTTGTTCTGGAATGCGAGGATCAACGGCGCGAACATCATCCGGTCGCAACGATCCGAGAAGGCGAAGCCCTGATCCGCTCGAGGGTGCCACCGCCACCGGTTGCAAAAATCATGAAGGTGCGGACACCTCACGGGCTTGTTTGAGGATGCCGGCCCTGGCCGGTTGTGAGAATGATCTCACTCCCCCGCACAGACAGCTGAGCGCGGCCTCGTGTGGCGAACAGACCACGTGGATCCAGTGCAGATGTGGAGTAGACAACACCTCGCACTTCGCGCTCGTTCGCTCCACCTCAATCCAAGCTCCCGGCATGGGAGGGGCGCCCCTCGCGCCTTGCGCTCCACCTCAAACCATGCCCCCGGCATGGTTTGAGGCGGAGCGGGTGAAGGGAATCGAACCCTCGTCGTAAGCTTGGGAAGCTTCTGCTCTACCATTGAGCTACACCCGCAAGGTGCTGAATCGTTTGCGGCTTTCATCCGGCCCTCGAGCCGCGGTTGAAAGCCTTGCGAAGTTCGTGATCTGTCTACCCTTGGATCGCGAGCCGTTCAAGGCGCTGTCTACCATCGCGCTCGTCAGGCCGCGAGCCTGCGGGCAACATCCGTCCACTTCTGGTTTGTGGCGAGCTCAACAAGGGTGCGGTATGCGATATCCGCCGCATCTTTCTCCCGCTCCGCCTTTGCGAAAGCTTCGGCATCAATCGGGAGATGAGGGGCATGGTCTCCGCGTGCGCGGGAGAATGAAGCGATGGCGCGGTCGAGGCGTTTGCCGGCTGCGTCGAGCTTCAGCGGAAGCATCGCAGCTTGGATCCGGGCGAGAGCTTGTTCGTCCTGCCACTTGCGCCCGGCGATCAGCCGCTGTGCGGAAGCCTGAAGCTCAGCCTCGGTTGGGTACCATTCGCCACCATCCGCGCAAAGGGTGAAGCTGGGTGAGTTGGGATGCTCCCTGCCGAGGTCGAAAGCGGTGGCCATGTCGTGCTCCATCGATCTGATGGCACACTATAACATAGACTATAGACAATGCAATAGGCAAACGCATTTGCGGGCGATCTGCCCGTTTAAATCCTCCGCCCGATCCAGATCACGCGCCCGACAATGTGCATCTCTTCGTCCGAGCACTCAATCGGCGGAACCGCCAGATTGTCCGAGAGCAACTGGTAGGTTCCGCCAGGCAGCCGCCGGACCCGCTTGATCATCCCAAGGTCGCCGTAGCTGATCGCCCAGATGCGATCCTGCTGGCGGACGTCGCGCTGGGCGGTGTCGATCAGCACGATATCGCCGTCGAGCAGCGTCGGCTGCATGGAATCGCCCTCGCCGCGGGCGACAAAGAGATCGGC
>QQTW01000796.1_pt1 | contig 20678 bp, 26 predicted proteins | sample 1904831 | NCBI WGS metagenome assembly QQTW01 (sample SAMN09435610, study PRJNA476489) | Subsurface metagenome, whole genome shotgun sequencing project. | reverse complement strand
CTCTCGCCCTTTACCGTCGAACAGCCTTCCAGAACAGGCAAGAAACCCAAGCAGGCCAGGACTCCACCGAACGAATACAACCCATTCGATCATTCCACCGTGTCGACAGGCATTGATTCTGGAGTGCCAAATCAACCGGCCTTATCGCACCGAACTCTAACAAGACAACCTCTGACGGTGCCGATCGGCATCATACCTGCGCCATCTCAACAGCAAATCTACTCGCAACCCCAATATCCTTCCCAACCACTAACAGACGCGGACGCACAATTGTCTTCCCCAATGCCCGGCATGGTGCCTCAGCAGCCTCTACAACCTGGCTTTCCCGGAATGGACCCATCAGTCACCATCCCCGCCGTGCTTGCCGACCCCATGAGCACTGCTGCCGACATCCAACCCCAACCAGGGAATGGCTGGGAGTATGACTTTGACCGGGTCGACGGCAATTTTTTCGCTGACTCCTCCGCTACCTGGTTCATGCCTTTCAACGTCAACCCTCCGGAACTGGGCGTCCAGTCCGGCTTCTCCAACGCAGAGGGCATGTTGTCGGGATATCAGTGGGCTCCCTCACAGCAGTTTCAAGGCTTGCCGATGGAAATTCCACCGCATGGTGTGGATCTCGATGACGGAGCGGGAGACATGCGGGCAGCGCAGACCGCGCTTCCGCACGGCAGCCTGACTCAGCTTTGATATGCCTGGCTCATCAGACTTTCGCATATTCCAGGATTTCCATGACATTGTTCCACGGCTCTGGCTGTCTTACGATTTATAAGTAACGGCCTTAGTGTTGGACGTTGGTTTCGGTATTGGCTTGGAGTCTCTTTGTTGGCACCACGTTCTGCATCTATGCTGGATCATTGTCGGAAATCTCACATCACGACATGTGCGTGGATGATGTGACCCTGTTGTGACCCTGTTGTACATAGCATCCTACAGTGAATATTTGGCTCTGGTGGAGTTAGAAAGCATCGAGAACGCCTTCCGAGCATGTCGAAAGTTGTAAACTCGTTGGCTAATGAATTCTGTCACAGTTGGCGTGGCCCTATACGCGTAGCGAAGGTCCTCCTTTAGCGTTCTCCATACTGTGGCCGTAATCTCGTTGAAAGACGCCTCTAGATGGTGTGCAATGGTCACTTCTTGATAACCAATGATGCCACCGAGATCCATCATGACTTTGCCACAAATACGAGTTGAGTCACTCTCACCACGCAGGCGAAGAATGCTCAATTCTGCCGTGGTTTGACGATGCCGTCGTGCACAATGTAGTACACTATAGAAGAGTCATCGTCCACAGCGGCCAGAACAACGCGCTTCAACTCGCGCCACTTGCTAGCCTTCGACAATTGAGCTTCCGAAAGCTGCGTGTGGGCATCTAGTCCCGTAGAAGTAGGAGTTACTGCAGGGATCGCGGTGATGGCGTCAAATATGGCAGCCAGGCGGCGCAGCGACCAAGTCTCGCGCAACGCCGTCGGAAGTACCCACTCTGGCTCCGGCGAGAGGGTTACTTTCTCGTCTCCCTGATCAACAGTAGTAGTCTCTGCCTGCCCGGTACTACCCTTGAGCACACCGGCTTCTTTCGACCCCAGCTGCCGCTGTGTGCCAGCGTTTACTTTCTTCCTCTCCGCTTCGCGCTTCAGAAGCTCGATTTGCTCATCTGGATGGACATATAAGCGCGTAGGCGGTATTCCGGAGAGCAGTGGTCGCGGAAGCGGGTTATGAGGTGGCAGAGGGGAGTGTGAGACTATCTTGAGGCATGTCCACATATGCTGATGCTGGAGGTTGTGGAGGACTTGATGTGCGAGTGCTAAGTGATGAGACGCATGATCCGGGTCGGACTGAAGGTTGGAGGAGTCGAGCAGAGTGCTGATGGCAGATTGCGACGGGAGAGAGGTCGTGGAAGGGTCCATTTGGATCGAATGTGAAGATGTTCTGTGTCTGAAGTGAACCCTTGAAAAGCGAAAAGTTTATCGATAACGGCCATGCCAAGACTTCCCAAAGCCCTGGACTCGGGTGCCGTGCCTCGCGCAAGGCAACCGCAGCTATTTTGGAACACGGTTCGTTTACTCCGTACATATTCATATATTCAACTCAAGGATCTTCTACTACGTAGAGTGCAACCCGTACAATGACCACCGATCCTCTGACGCCGCAGGACGAACCGCCAGCCAACGGCATGCTAACAAACATGTTCGATCCCTCCAAGATACCCTACACCGCGGCGTTCGAAGATGCCGTGATGCAGGTCATCCTCAACCCACCACCCATGGACGGCATCCAAAGGGAAGACGAGCACGCAGTCGCTGCTCCATCATCACCCTCAAACGCGAATGGATCATCCACACATCTCAGCCTCCCGACCGTACCTTTTTCCGAGCTCCCGCTGCCGCTCAGCGACCCACGGCGCAGGTACCAATCGCCCGTCGCAGGGATCCGGCTGACGCACCCGGGCGGCTGGCTGGAGGGCGGACCGGGCCCCGAGCTGGGGGAGCGGCGAGCATTCGCGTTGGCGTTCGCCGCCAGATACCACGGCGTGCGGACGCCCGAGGAGCTGCGCAGACGGGTCGCGGACGAGACGCGGGCGCGGATGCAGGAGCTGGCGGAGCGGATGCGGGCGCGTCAGGATGCGATTGAGAACAACGCGCGGGTCGAGCGGGACATGGCTCAGCTGGTTGCGCAGAGAGAGACGGAGCGGAGGGTGGAGAAGAGGCTGGTGGACGAGACGAGGTTGAAGAGGGAGAGGCGGCGGGGGAGGCATGGGCAGGGGAAGTAGAAGGAGCTCTGAGCTTTCCAAGGTTACTGAGCGGCGACACCTCAGGATCTTTGATAAGGTTCGGAAAAGCAGAAGCACCGCGGATGAAGTCAGTCCGCGACTGATATGACCACAAACACACGACCAACCGGCGTGTAGCGACACAGGAAGACTTTGCATGACACAAACATTGGGAAGCGGCCGTTTATTGCATCCTACACAAAATGTACTGCGCCTTTAGGAGACGGGACGGGTCTGCAAAGATGGTATCCGCTAACTCAATAGGAAGAGCAAGATTATGCTCTGTTAAAACGACAGTGCCTGCATTGGTTGGGAGATTGATCCTCTTCCCCCATTTTTGAGCTTGCGGCAAGAGCCTGCGAGTGAGGGTTTGTCTGACTCTCTTCAACACGGTTCTGTCGAGATCTTGGTCCTCTTCGAACGCTGTACATCTTGGTTCCGACGTAGCGGTGGGCGAGTGCATGCACTGTCGTGCAAGTATGGTCACACTGCATCAGCAATGGAAATCGAAAACGGGACGCCGGTTATCGAGTCCGAAAATTCTCATTATTGGCCTATGAGCCATTTCCTCCGGACCTTGGTACTGGACCGATGTTGTTCCTGAAGCTCTCAGGTCGGCGGAGATCCGGCGACCCTCGCTCAAGATGGAGTGTCTTGATTCAGAAAGAGAGCAGCATGATTACTACTAATGATTCCTTCGAGCCTGAGCCCAGCGGGCTTCGAGTTCTGCTGCCCGCCTAGCGGCGCTCGCCCGTCTCCGTTCCGTCGCTTCGGCCTGACTCTGTTCGTAATCGGGCAGTTCGTCGTCACTCGGTGCGAAGTCTGTCCCGGGATCATTCAAAAAAGTCTGCAGCGCTAGCGCAAGTGACCGCGAAGACACACTCTCCGAGGCCGGAGGAGCCTGAGTTGCGTGTTGATGCATCGGGAATGTGTGGGCCAATCGCACCGGAGACACCTCCGAATCGTGTTGAAGAGTCGGCGAGGGCAGACCTGCCGTCGCGGCGACGAAGAGATGGAAGTCTGTGTCGTCCTCAAACACTTCTGGACGACGGGCGAAGCCGGGTGTCGCCGCCGGTGCGGGCGTCTCATAGTACTCCCACGGCCGATCCGTTTGCCCAGACGGACTCCATATGGTGTTGGCTCGAGGTCGTCGCTCCGACGACGACGGCACGTGGCTGTGTGACCGCGTAAGGCCGGGCGACTGGACCGGAGCGTAGTAGCTTTCTGCCTCCCACCATCCTGTCGCTGGCGGCGATGACAAGGGCCGATACAGGCTGCTGGCGGTGGTCATTGACCTGGACAACTCTGGACGAAGGTGCGTCGAGCTTCGACGGAAAGGCTCATAACCTGCAAAGGGCAAGAAACCACTTGGCTGAGATTCTTCTCTGGGCGACCACATGTCCATGTCGACCACAGTCCGGTCCGGAATGGGTCTCCAGAGGTCTTCGTTCACGTCCGTCGGCTCTCTTCTCAGTTGATTACGGTCTTCATCAGCAAGAAGGTGGGCCGGCCTCAGCGACGTAGGGATGACATCCGGCCGGCCTTCTCCCGTCAGCCGTGCATACTCATCTGCTGCCATGCAGAGGAAAGAGGTGAAGTTGAGAATGAAGGCCGACGTCTGCTCGACGACGGCGTCGCTGCAAGAAAAGTATCGCGAGGAAGCCGGCTCTGACTGTTCATGGCCTGGTGAGACGAGCAAGAGCGGCATCGCTCGCCACGCTGATTTTATCAAGTCGAGGGAGGGGTTACCAAGGGGGGGGATTTGGCCAAGCCCAATGCATGTAGAATGCAACACCATGGGCACTTAACTAACGGGCAGCGGTGCGACCTGACGATCAGGCTGACCAGCATACATATATCTCTGGGTTATCCGTCAATCAGCATCCCTCGTGGGAGGCGGGGGCTTGCGAGATGTCTAGCTAAAGATGGCCTGTCTTTTTACAGAGTAACCCCAGATTTGGCGGCTGATAGAGGCGCGACTAGGGCGAAGGCTGTCCGCGGGTCAACAGGACCTCCCGCATTTTAGGAGGCCGTTCTTGAATAGATCCCTCTGCCAGGGACCTCGGGAGAATAATTACAGGCTTCTGCTAGACCATTGTGGAGATGAGTGGCTGAGGATCGGTTCCGGCCCGGTATCAGGGCGCCGTGGGTTTTGTATGTATCGTCTCGACTTCCTCCTGGAATCTCAAGTCATCCCGGTTTGCGCTGGTAAGCCATAGCACATGTTGCATGCAAGACAAGATATGCCATCATGCGCGGTAAGTTGTAACGAAGCAGACTCGGCAGCGAGCGAGTCGCATCCTTCGAATCTGCGCCCGATTGACTGCGCAAAGAATCCCCCGACTCGACCTCCCACCCAAGGGAGAGATATCAAGGGTGAGGATGCCATTCCTTGCGCGTGGTGAGGAGGTTGCTGTGGGTGCTGCGCCCACTTCCAAATTTAGTAGCCTCCCGTCGGCAGACGGCCCCATCAAAGATCTCTTCTCTTGTCGAATCCCTTTTCCAACTCCCGAGAGCCATGAGCTATTACGTGAAAGCTGGTGAGCTGCCGGTGCAATCGGCGGTCAGCGCGAGTGAGCTGGCTCGTCTACATAGTAGACGAGCAATGTATCGTGATCAATCTTGACGTTGTATATCTCAGCTCGTAAGATTTTGGGCCGGCTCCACCTCATTGGCGATTACAGACAGCCCCACAAATGCGTGATGCGCAATAATAGCTCTTGATCATGAGGTAATCTGTTCAGTCTCACTGTATACAGCCGTAGGATCAGACCGCTGTTCCTGTCTTGGATGGAGTCGCGATGGTCGACAGCCACCAACGTGCCGTCCGCGACCAAGCGCACGGCGGTTAGCACAGGACCATGCGCAGCATGAACTGCCATGGCGCTATCCAGGATGCTCTGCTGTGTGCAGATTGCTTGAGAAGAAGGCAGGAATGGCGCTGCTGCGCCAGCTGCAGCTTCCTTAACTTTGTTCTTCAGTTGTTTGCGCATTCTTCGGAATTCTGAACCTAATGCGGATTTCCGAACCTGTGATGGAATAATATCTTGCTCATGTTATCACTATCAGATCGTTATGATGCTTATTCGCTACGCACACTGCCGTGCTGCAACACCGTCAGGAGCTGCCATTACACACATCCTCCTTGCATCCTCAAGCACGCGCTTTTAGAAACAAGCTGAGTAGAAACCTCTTCTGTACCGTGGCGCCCCTGCTCCTCTCGTCGTGATGTCAATTTTGCGACTACGGTCGCTACGGTCACTATAGTTTGTTGTAATTAGGGGTGTTAGACACAGCACTTCCCAGTAAGGGATACTATGATTAAGATTATATACAGCTCAATTCACGGTTTCGCACATTTGCCAAAATGAGACTCCAAAATTCAGTGTATAATGCTACTAATATCTACTTCCTGCCAGGCATTACATGCCAGCATCCCTACCCCATCATTATTTCCAGTTCACGGCGGCTCCAGTCCAGCGGCAGCTTTACCCCGGGATGGGGGGAAGAAATTTCCGAATCAAACTGGTGAGATTGCCTCTTGAGTAATGACAGTCAATCAATCCTTATCTTGTAGTCAGGAGTGCTCGAAATATACCGAAAATCCTAGAAAAAGGCGTATAAAATGAGGTGTTAACGTGTCCTACACATTTCCCATCAACCGTAGAACGGGCCGTTAGACCGTCGAAAATAAAATGCAAAAGGCTGTTTGCTGGGAGGCTGGTCCGCATCTGCAATACGATAAGAGCCTTTATTATTGATATACTCAAAAACTTCGCTCGACCTGATTGGCAGGAAAGCATGCCACAGCTTGCAGTGCGTGTCGGAAAGGTCAAAGATCGCCTCCTTCGAAGCCTCCTGCATCGGCCAGATCCCAACGACCACGATGCAGATCGGCAGTCGGAGTAAGCATCTGATTCGGGGTCATGACAATCTCCACCTGCCTTACCGGAAATCAGCAGAATGAACAACACGACCAACTCCAATTCTAAGTATGAGGTGGAATCAGGGCCTTTCCCAAGGAAGTACGTATGCGCTGTTGGCTCTATTTGACTCCCAGCAGCTTCTTCGCATCCTTGTACAATTCTTGTTGGCCGTGGCAGACAGTCCCGCTTGCTGGCAACTTGCCTTCCGCAAAATAGGGTCTGGCGAATGTGCGTGCGCAGTTGAGATTGGGATTTGCGTTGAAACTTGTATGACCTGTACCGTTGACCTCAAGTACGACCGAGCCGGGAAACGCTTTCGCCATGGCATGAGCGCTGTCAAAAGGTCAGCAAGCCATTTGGCATGCCGCACGAGCAGAAACATAAGCACATAGCATACTTTCGTAAGGGGGTTACGGGATCCACGGTGGGGTTGACCCAGAGAATGGGAAAGGCGGTTTTCACATTCTCAAATCGTTCTTCGGAATCGCTGTATGTCAGCTCTGCTCTGTTCTTTCTCGGCTGTGATGACTGTATTTACTGACTTGTAATACGTTCTTTGGCGCTGACTGGGAACCCTGCTCTCCAGTAAGCACCAAATCAAGGACATAAATTAGAGAGACGAAAGAGGCAATAGTTTCGAAAGACGTTGACTCACGCTGACAGAATATCTCTATGTAAGAGTATTGCAGTCCGAGGAGGTAGCTCACTGATCGCCATCTGTCTACCACAGCAGCCAGAGTTGCCTCTGTGACGTTCGCTGCCCGCACTGGTTTGTCAAGGCATGGTATCACGTAGCTTGCCTCCCATCCATTTGTCAGACCTGTGACAAAGTCCTCCAACGGTGCCTCAGATGGGTTAGATGCCGCAAGCGTGCTCAAGATACTCGCAAGAGCTTCGCTAGGTCGCCCTGTTTCCAAGTCCCTAATGAGAAGGGCTAGCAGTGTAAAGCCCGCCTCCGGAGAAAACAAGGCTGACATTGCCAAACTGCGAAACAGTGGGTACTCTAATAAGCCGAACTTGGGGATGTTGGCAGGCCTTTGGCGAAGCTTCGAGATGACCGCATCGTATCTTGATCTAATCTCTCCCGGGCCACCAGCAGACCATAAAAAGCATTTTTCTTCGCCCACGACGAAGCAAGAGTCAAAGAAATGCTGAAGTGCGTGATCTGCGTCACCCACAACAAGCGCAGGATCAGGCACCTCGGGCTCGATACCATACCATTGGTTCGCATCCACAACGCCTGTATAAAGAGCTTAGCACCCATTTGCCATTCATGGACCACCAGAAGACAACACAACATACCATCCAAAACCATACGTTCTATATTCTCCTTTGGAACTTATCAGCACAGAAAACCGTCAAAACCTATCATCCTAGCCGCACTTACAGGAAACAGAGTTGCAAGAGTTGCACCAAGTACTGTTCCGTAGGATCCGCCGCTGTAATATTCATGCATTCTTAGTAAGCATCTTCTTAAGAAACCTTCAAACTCACAAGAACGCGAAGTCCTGGTCGTTAAGCGCCTCTGCGACGAATTTGATATCTCTGGCAGTATCGACTGTGCCCATATAAGGTAGCACATCGCCAGACATCAAGTTACAGTCGCGTCCAAATCCTTCGGCAGTAGCATCCAAAACATCTAGTGACAGATTGGTGTAGCCGATGAAATCGCTGAGTATTCTTCGATTATTTATTTCCCGAAGTCTGGCACTAGGGAAACAAGCAGCGGGGGGTAATGTCGAGCCAACAGCTCGAATCGCTATTGCAATGATATCGCGGCCATTGCCGGTGTAAGATCTCAGTAGCTCCGCCGTCGTTGTTAGAACATTGATTCTGCGAGGGAAGGAAACGTCTCGTAAGCAAGATCCAATGCGTGGAAAGCAGGTGATGACAAGAGAAGCACCTACGAGTCTATATTTGGACCACCTGGATTGAAGAAGACAGGAGGCATGGGTTTCACATGAGTATCATTGGCTTTCAGCCTGGCTATGGCCAAGGTAACGTTTCCACCTGACAAAGTCGTATAGTCCAATGGGGCCTAGAGATTCGCCCATCTACGTGAGCCACGGTTCACCTTGACCATATTGCCTTGAGAGTGTTTTTCGAAGTCGTGTGGGACGAGCCTGAAGTTCCTCAGAGTGCACTTACGATCAACCTTGCGCATTCCAAAGTACCAATCTTTGCTGCATTGGTATCTGAATAACATGGAACCCAGTCCAGGGTCTCCGATGGAATGATCGAGGCAAAAGGATTTCCCGGCGTAGAGGTTTCATTCCGTTTAAACAATACAGGGACTGGCGCCAACGCCCCCAGGACAGCGTCGAAAAGGAAAGTAAGAAGTGGAAGAGCAAGCATGAACCACATCCTGCTGAGTAAGGAAGAATGAGATAAAGCTACCTAGGTAGGACTTCTATTTTTTGGGTGGTGAAATGGATGATTGGAGCAAAGGATGGCCGTTGATATTTGTACTTACAGCATCGGGCACGGACTGGCCCTAGTAAAGGACTTCATCACAACATTAAGCCGGAACCAGAAGTCAGTAACTCACCTGGGCAGGCGTAGCTGGTGGCAAAGCCACTGATGCCTAGAGAAGAGCTTAATGCTATGCAATAAACAACTGATGCTGACCTTCGGCAGTGTAATGGTTGATGAAGCTGCTCTACCCGCCAAACGCGCGTGCCCGTGTAATGATGAATCCAAGCTTAGCGTCATTCGCATGGCTTCTTGGTCACGCGTCAGAGAATTCAATCTCTAGGCTTAGCATACGTGTGTCTCTGAAAACTAAGGTCCAGGTATTCTTTGATACGCGTTGACCGGCCCGGACCGAAGTGCGCCTCAGGATGGGCACAAACACTGAACGGTGTTGATGGCATCAGCGTAGACGAGATACGAAGTAGAACCGGTTCTTTCTGTGTACGCGAGCGATGGAGGATGATAGAGCTCATCTACTCCGTACGTCCAGCTGCATTCTCGTTGAAGGCGTTGATACAGATGCTTCTGACAGCGACGGCGGTGGTGGCGGGGCATCCGGAATGTCGCTCTTGACCATCGATTGAGCTGACTGTTCGGGGAGCGTCAGCGGTTCTGTAAATTACCATTGAATTAGGAGGCACGTTGTCTCTTGCACATCAGCAAAACATGAGTGGTGGTGATCGATGCAACGGCGAAACCGAGGCCCGGCCGAAGTTTCTCCACCGTTGGAGTAGAGAAACATGCGAGAACGTAGCGCAAGGCTGAGCTTTTGGCACAAATTTTCTGCAGCGAGATGCCGGCCCATGCTCATTGATCGTGAAGCTGTCCACAAGGGCGTGCCACGCAGGATCTCGCGGCCCTGAATGTGCAAATCATCTCGCGGACTCGGCTCACTGGGAGGATTACGGGACTGACTAAAGGTATTGATCTTATCTACAAGCTCGATGGAAAGCCTCGAGAGTTGATTTGAGTCGTCAATAAGCCTACAAGACTACCAAATTACCTTCTGGATGCGACGAAGGCTTCGGATCAATGTTAAAGATGCCGTTCAGTAAGGCTACCCGTGGACACGTCCACCAAAAAATGACTTCACGGACGTCCAGCCAAACTCGAAATAGGATTAATGATAAAAAACGCAGACGAGCCACTCCGTAACTCTCGTATGCAAAAATGAAACGCTTTGTCAAGGAAGGCTATTGCCTTTCATCCGTACGCCATCCACACTGGAGGAACAGCCTACGAAAGCGGTTGAACCCGTCCCGCGGGAACTTTTGCAACGTCACTGATGCCGGCGGTAGCTGCTCCGTTAGAGGGGTTGTTATCATGGCGCCCGGTGCCCATGCTCTTCTCAACGTCGCGTATGGTTGCCTCAACCTTAGGCGGCACGCCTTCGACACGCTTGACTTTCTTGCCTGATTATACGTTTAGCTAGGAAAGTTGTGAGGCAGAAGGAAATTGCCGACCTTCAATAAACATCATGATTCCGCCAAGGGCTGCGATGACCATTGCGAGAACAATGAACAAGCCTGTGGACCAGGAAGGACGATCGAATCTGCATCGTGTCAGTCCATCATAGACGCACAGGTTGTATGAATGTGAACTTGAAGCTCGGCACTGACCTGTTCAAGCCCCACATAAAACCGCACAGGCAGATCTGGAAAAAAGTATTCCACACATTGCACCAGACGACATAATCCATCTTCCACGTGCTCGTTGGCGGAGCTCGGACGCCGGTAAGCGGCGGATCTGGTATCTTGGAAACGGGAAGCGGAATGGCAGGATTGTCCATGTCTGGCACCGCCACCGTCTCGTTGCCATTGGCAGCTCGCACGTCCAACATGTCGCTATCTTTGAGCCTGAACCAGTCACGATGGATTCCTGCAAGCCGGCGGATGCCTTCTTCTCTGTGTTGCAACCTGTACACCATCAACCAGTACAGATCGCGGAAGCGCCACGGAATGAGGCCGAGACCGGTAACGCAGAAGAGGGCATTGAGAATCTGGGAATCAATCTCTAGCCAGATGCGGCGGGGAGAGTACAGGTCGTCACAGGTCGGCCGGCACATCGCAGGCGCTGCGTTGACGAGCAACAAGAAGAGCATACCGCCCCAGGCGACGACATTGAGACAGTAGAGGGTGATGAGGAAACCGGAGGGCGTAATGAACCATTTCCAAAAAGCCTTGAGACCTATTAGAGTTGAAGTAGTCCACGGGAGGTGAGGAGGCGGTGTGTATCCATTCTCCCACTAAACATCCAATTAGCTGCCGCAGATACACCCAAAACAAAGCTGTCGCGTGAAGACTTGCATGTACTATGCCATCAGAGCCAGTCTGGTCGCGCGAGCCTTCCAACGTCCCGTCCAGACCAGACCGTTGCGGTGCCGCAATCCCGTTCGCCTTCTCGTTCTCTTCCACGGGCACCTGAAGAGTCTCGCCTTCTTTCACGGTAGGAAACGCTTCCGCACCAGCTGAGGTTGTCCGCCCTGCCGGACTCGACCTTCCGCTAGTCCTCTCTGCTCCCGGGTTGGGGCTGGTACGACTCAGTTTCCGCAACAAAGTTGGACTCTCGTCGCCACCCGAACTCTCTCTCGTTGCACTACTCCGCCTCCGGCGTTCCGCCTGTGGCCCGGACCCGGCAATTCCCTGGCTGTAGGAGCCTCTTCGTATCTCGCCCAGAGTCGGCGCTTTTGATGCAGCAGTGCTCGAGGCGGCCCATGCGCCGGCTGGGACATCGGACTCCAACAGCTTGATAGACGCGGCGCGTATGCGCCTGGAGGCGCTGGAACCGCCAGTCGATCCCCTTGGTCGAGTTGTAGAGATGGGCGAGTTGGCGGGGCCCTCTGTTTCGGCAATGGAATTCAGGCTTTGAGGTGATACAGGTGCTGCAGCCCCGGCGGCGGTTGAAGATGCCGTTGAGGGCTGTCCAGAGGATCTCGAGTCTGCCATGGTTGTGTGTGGGTAATGATATTAATTGACGGTTTTCAGTATAGGATGATTAGCCCAGGATTCAAGATGCTATGCTCCGTACACGTCAGACATTTCATCATCAGTCGATGCGGAGCAGCGGAGGCCGGTACTTACTACGACTTAGGGAGGAGAATTAATTTCCCAGTAATTGCATACAGAACCCGTGGACGTTGACGGCGAAACGTCCTTCAATGTGCGAAAGAGCAGCACTCGAGCTTTGCCATTGCTGGGCTGTTACTTTGGCCACGGCGGTCGTCACTGAACCTCCGAAGTCAAAGAAATCAGGACGCATGAGAGGAAGGAAAGATCAAGAAATGTTAAAGAGGGTTAGAAATGGCTGACCAAACGTCTAAATCCGGCCTTAGCGCCTCCCCGGAATGCTGACAAGCATGAGTAAGCGAAAAGTGGCGTGAGCCTCTTTTTCGCGTGCGAAGGGTGCACTACCTACTCCCACCGGCAGACCTAGGTCCCAAAAGTCCTCGGATCACGTGCGGGGGGCCCCTAAGCGAGCTGTATACACCAACACCATAAACAAAGCCTACTATACCAATCCATCGCGTATATATCATGGATCGAACGCATCCTATCGTATCTACTATCACAGAGAGGGCTGCTGTCGTTACTACTCGCGTTTTAGGGCTTAAATTTACTGAGATTTCGAGCCTTCTTAGCCTATCTGTCTCCACCTATGATACGATATACAAACGCGCTGAGGAACGCGCAGTCAATAGCTCTCTACGCTCCCTACTCGCAGCGATCGATAATGCACTACGCTTAGGCCGGCCTCAGCGCTTTCCTCCTAGCTTAGAGATATCCGAACGGCTCCTATAACGAACTACCCAAGACGAAGCTCACGAGGATGCTCCGCATGAGGCTATTGCGGAGGAAGTCTCCCATAAGACTGGCGTCTATATCCCCCGCGTCACCGCATAAAGGATCCTTAAATAGGATCACGGGATCGTTCGGCGAAGGCCTCTATGCAAAATCCTCCTTAAGCCTTACCACAAAGCCGCACGTATTAAGCTCGCTAAATGAGCGCTACCGTTAATCGAGCGAGGCGATATCTTTATCTTCTCCAATAAAACCAGCATCGAGAAAGAAAATCATAAGCGTCCTTCGAATATCTCACGTCCTATCGGAGCGAATCGGTTTGATTATGCCCGCTCTCCGAAGGAGACGTTTAGAAGCTTCATGTTTTAGGGCGCGATTACGCTTGGATATGGCACCGGACCCTTCCATATTTGGGAGCAGGAGACAGCAGAGGAGAAGGAACATCTATATAAGGTATTAGAGCAGGAGAACCAGGAGAAGCTTAAAAAGCAAGCCATGAGGCGGAGACGTGCTAGGGAGCCGGGCACGCAGGAGTTTCGTGCTTTACAAGAGATGAACCTCAACGTCTAGCGGCTTAATAGGGAGGATCCGCTGCTATCTGGCCGTAAGAGAATGAAAAGGAGGCCTAAGTAGGAGTTTAAAGAGGAGCTCGCATAGAGAGACCTAAAAAACTCTAAAGGAGGAGCTGACTGGGCACGATATCGCGAGATAATCCTTAGGCCTTTGCTATATCCGTGGGCTGAACAGATCCACGCAGAGATAGGCAAGACTGTATAGATCATCGAAGATAATGCTGCTCCGCACACAAAGGCAAGGCGATTCACCGAGATCGAGCGAGAGTAGCATGGTATCAACGTTGTTCAATGGCCGCTAAGGTCTCCGGATCTCAATAAGATTAAACGATGCTGGGACAACCTAAAGGATGGTCTCCAAGAAGCTGGAGTTCGTGCAGCTAATGGTCGGGTTAATCGTGATAAAGCTATCACCGTGGCGACGAGGGTATGGCGTGGGATGTCTCGTGAGCAGGTGGATAAGCTGTATAAAGACTTTAAAAACAAGCTCGTCAAGGTGCTCCAGAACGGCGGCGATAATAACTTCAATGGATGAGGTTATATTAATGGCGATATAGCCTACAATAACTATACGCCACACGGGGTCGCTTACTGTATGCTTGCACGTGATCCGAGGACTTTTGAGCCGTAGGAGTTACAGACGAAATATCCGCCACACCCCTGTCGTTGACCTTCCTGTTCTAGCGCGCGAGCGGCGTCGCGCGACGAGGGTGATGAATCGCGCGAGCATAGGTAAGCCGGGTGAGCCGAGGGTGAGAAGAGTGAGTCCCGCGATTCTATACGTTTCAGGACTAGCAGAGAAGCGTTAGTCTGAGTACAATTAATAGGTGAACCCGGCCGGCCAATTAGAGTAGCCTCAATTCTCTGCGCCCGCCTCTTCCGCTGCCCTCTGCTTTCTTCTGCCAAAAGTAAACTGCTTGTTGAGAAACAAAACACATTATGACTGATATCTAAAAGATAGCATATATTAGGAGAAGATCGGCTCTGATTCTCCACTATGGCAGTAGGGTTATCCAACAATATCCACAAAACAAATTTTCAGGACTGTAATCCCGGGCATCAATTTGGTGGCTGAGTCAGCGGCCCGCATATCTATTATCTAAGAGCACGGTCTCGCACGCCCTGTCGACGGACCCGATCACTAACTTGCAGAACCAGAAGAAAAGGATCCCAGCTGAGAACACGGAGATCATTGCTAGGCAGTGCTGAACGACCTAAGAGGCAAGACCATGCCCCTGATCATTAACTCGGGCGGAAGCGCCTACATATGTACGAGAGGGAGGCAGCGCGCCAATTGATGCACCTGTGTGAAGAAGCAAATTTGACGTTTCGAAGCCGCGCCGTCGTTTGGCCGAGGATGAGGACGCGGGTCCAAAACAATCCCTCCTGTAGCATGGAAAGAGATTTAAATTCACGTTGACCCTCTCCAGTTCACCTTTCTCCATCCTACACACCTCGCCTCGGTCCAAACCTCTTTGATTGGCCTCGTCCGCGTACGGATAAATATTTCCATCTTTCTTCTCCCCTCAACCGCGGCCTCGGTCATATCGTCATTTTACCAGTTCAGCTGATTGACATGCTCCGGATACCCTTTTTCATCGCTGCGTTCGCTGGACTGGTGAATTTCACCGCCGCACAAATCGTACTCAGTTACGCCTACTCGAGTCAGCAGTTTGATCCCCGCGTTGTGGTTGTCCAATTGTCGCAGATTCAACTTGATGGAAGCGCTATAGTGGTCGCAACCTGTATCAGTGAACAAGTCCCTTTGCCACAGACTTCTGTGAGTACCTCTTCTCCCGTCGAACTTTAGGTTTATTGGCCGTGAGACTAAACTCCTTACCGACCCCATGCAGCAATCCGAGATTCACCTCACACGTATATGAGTGGAGGAATACGAACGATTGGGTCTCCAACATCACGTATAGTCTACCCAGTTCTTTACTCATTTGCAGCCGATTCCACCCTTCTCAAACAATATCCTTTTGAACTAATCGTACTGACCTTATTTATGTAGTTATGATAATGTCATATTAGGACAGGTCGTGGCCTCGCAACTTGCCCTAGAGGAATTGCGTCAAATTAGTACTGGTAACATTCGTGGTGGGACCAGAAAAGGGCCAGTTCACGGACACCGAACGCAGGAGCATCTTGTTGTGCCCCTCTATCTTCCGCCAGGCTTCACACCACTTGCGAATTATCCTCCGGTCCCACTTGTATAATGTTAAGACCGCTGGTCTTAGGGTTAGTTCTTGTAAAGAGGAGTTGTCACGGGCTACACCCGATATAGGCCTAAGGCTGGTGCCTAAGGCCACACGCATCCATCATGGCCAAGATCGGATCGGGGGAACATTTTTGCGGCTCCCACAACCCTTTTTCTTCTGTAACTTGTCATGGAACTCACTCTTCAGCTTTAGATACTTTTTCAATCTGAGCAACTCATTTCGTGCTGAACAAGCTCTTTGAGCTCTGCCCCTTACAGGAGTAGTGTGACGGGCACGCAGGAAGCAGTAGGGGCAGCGCCTGCCAAACGAGACCTAGAGGTGTGCATAATCGTCTAAATCGTAATTAGAAGCACAACCAGGTCCCGCTTGAAGAACTTATTCTTCGGTCTCTTTAAGTTCTTAATAACCCCTTCCTTGGTTAAAGTCCTCCGAATCCATTAGGTAGAGAGCTACTTAGTTTCTCTCCATATGCCGACATTCAGCACAGAATTTCTTCCATCCACTCACATGGTAAACATCACTTGTATCACTAGGATTGAGTTCGGTTTTCGTAATTCGTTGAAAACCGCTCAGGAATCTCTCGGCAAAGTTTAACACCGATGAAACAACTGGAGTTGGGGAAAGTCGACCGGTTGAGGAATAGATATAGAAGCGAACAAAGTCCTTAATCGTCGCTAGGTCGGGGGCTAGTGCTCCTACTGCGAGGTAGCTCTCCCAGTCGTCTCCATCTTCGAGTATCCATCTGTCAAGTTCTTAGCCCTCATCAAGTTCTTAGCCCTCAGTATCTTCGCAAAAATTATCACTGATAAGTCTCACTCCTTGTACAGGGCCAAAGCCCTTTCTTGAAGTTCTATGGTTTCATCTGTATGCTTGTTCTCGTTCTTAACAGAATCTTTCTCACGGTGTGCACCCCTCCGGTACCCATTAGCTTCTGCGCGTGACTTGCGAGCTTCTGTTGTCTGTCGGGCCATGTTTTCTAGCAAGGACCGCTATGCTATAAGAGCAAACAAGCTGATTGCTCGGAGGGAGGGACTGATCAAGATTAAGGAAGAAAAGGCACTCACGGCATTTATTCTCTTAGGAAGAGCATGAGCATAAGTGGAGGAGCGTATGAGAAGAGAGCTCAACACTAGTAATATCATCTTGAGCCCCGTCCTCCGCTTATTTTGGGCCGTCATCGCTAACGTCTTGAATTCTCTGCTGCCTTCTGCTACGCCTCCTCCCAGGAGCTCTTCCCCACCTCCCTCTTCTTGCCGGCAAGTTTGATGATCAGGGGCCGTTCTGGGAACATCTCCTTCGATAGCATGAATTTAAGATGGTAAAGGATCTTGCGGGTGGGGGCCACTTCGGGCTCCAGCCGGTCGAGTATGTGATGCATGGAGAGTAATTAGGTAAAGGGTGACGCGACTCACTTTGCTCACCCGCATCACCCCGGCTCGGGTGAGCGCTCACCCATGTCGCGCGACGGCTCGCGAGCTAACCGTTTCGGGAAACGGCAGGGGCGTGGCGGATATCCCTTCTATACACGTGACACTGTACCTACCTGGGTAGGTAATAACCTAACCCTCGATGATGCTGCGCTCATATTCTTCGTCAATGCTATCTATTAATCTTCACGGCTTCAGGCGACACTCTCCTAGCATACATCGCGCTCTAGAAGCTCGGGACCCTGGAGAGGATCATGAGATCACTCCGCTACACTGAATAACGCTCAAAACTGTCGTTCTGCTCAAATGTGAAGCGACGCCCAAAAGTCACATCTATTTCCCAAGCCCATGGAGAACCACTAACGCTGCACTGTTTGTTCTATACCAGCCTGAATGCTTCACATGAAAATCTCCGTCGGTTCCTTTATTTCGGCCTCTCTGCCGGCAGCTCCAGGATGGCCGTCCGCGCCGACATCTCTGAGGGCATCGCGTAGCCGCCATGGTGTTGCACAATAACCTCCTCCGTCGGCTGTTTGTAGGGGTTCCTATTTCTCCGTCTTCTGCGTATTAAAAATGCAGACAAGAGCACCGCAAGCACGGCGACGGCGGAAGTTACCCCGACGCCTATTCCGGCACCTTTAGCCATCTCGGACGAGCATGACGTGTTGGACGAGCATGACAGGTTCGACGAGAATGACGGGTTGGGCTGTATGGATAAATCGATGTCGCGCTCCGGACATGTTTGCGGCGCTTGCGAAACAGTTGGTCGATTCCGGCTCACGAGCTCGCCGAGAGAGTATTCGGACCGCACCAGTTTGAAGTGAGTGGCGTCGTTGGCACAGCAGTCCAGACTGTTATGCGCTGGCCCGCAACACCAGTCGTCCGTTTGCGGGCAGTAGTACATCTGGTTCGAATCGGATGCTCCGTATCCCTGATGGCAGGTTTCCGGCAGCGCCAGGCCCACGATCGCGCATTCGGGCGACTCCCATGTTGGGTCTGCGATACCGGTAAACAAGGTCAGATGCGGAGAACAGCGTTGAGTTTTAGCGGGGACTGACCGGTGCATCCGTTGCGGAAGAATTTGCCTGTCGAGGCCCACAGGCAGAGACCGTTGGCCATGCAGCGGTCGTGTACTGCATCACAACATGCTGTGTCCCCGGCCGGCTCCGTTGTGCTCGGACAAGGGCTGTGGTGGTTGGCCGAGCCATCTGGCCAGTAGCCTTGTCATTTGGTCAGCAATTGGAGCTCTGAGATAGAGAGAACATGAAATCACTGCACTCACATGTGCGGGTATCATTTGCCGCCATCACTGTACAATGGAGACAGTCGAGAAAGCGTACTATGGGGAATGCTCAATGCCGCGCAAATAATGCAGGGAATTCGGAGAGGCAGAGAATTGTATGTTTTCGACGGAGCGCAGGGCATCTCCATCTAAACTGAGCACCGCCTCCGGCCCTTCACCCCTGATTCACCTCAAAACCATGAGCCCTTCTGCCTGCGAAGGATTCTCGGCTGTGAGGGAACGCCTCATGTATGTGGCAAGTCATTTCAGCCGCGCCCCTATTGGTGCAGGTGGCTAAATTGCTACTTTTGGTCGCCGGATGGACGAAAAAGCACCGTACATAGCTCTCTACACGTCCCGAGGTCGGCGACTCAGTCCCTGTCTACTCCGTACCTAGGTAGGTACATAGTACCTGATAGGGCTAGTTTTAGGTAGAGTTACCTAGGTACCTATCTATAGGGCTAGCGCGTGTGCGCGTATACGGAGTAGATAATCCGGTGCCGACCGCGCAGCGGTCTGTGCTCCTCTGACAACTTGTTGACGCTCAGTTGCCGCGACTTCGGCTTTTGTATCTGCAAAAAGCTATCACAATGGTTTGTAAATAGAGATTCCTCAGAGCGCAGATCTCTCCTCGAAGCTAACAGTCTACGCGCATCAGGCCGACAAGCTCCGCGCACAGCAGCAGCTCGAGCAGCTCCAGGCCAGGCATGTAGGCACCGGCCATGCAGACACGACAAAGTTCGAGTGGACGTCGAACATACAGCGTGACAGCTACGCCAGCTACGTCGGCCATCCGCCGCTTCTGCAGTACATGGCCATCGGGCTCGGAGAGCCGAGGGAGAAGGTTAGGGCCATGCTGATCGAAGTAGGTCGTATGGATGCTCTTTACGGGAGAGAGTGCTGATCTGTTCGACAGAAAATGATCCAGCCGGTTGGGAAGCCTCCTGAGGTGATTATAATCTGCTGTGCTTCACAGATGCAATGCTGACGGGCTCTGCAGGTACAAGACTGAAATCAGAATGCTGGGATTTGTGGACGGAGAGCGGATGTCAACGCGAGCGTAGCAACTCATGCAGACACCATATCCGCGTGAGAGCAGCATCGTAAGTTAGCGTATACCGGTAGACGCTCTGGCGGACGGTAGACTGTCGATATACCAGACGCGCGATGCACCGATAGCTAGGCTTAGCACGCCTTTCTGCTGGACTTGACGTGACCATACATGTTTCGGACAATGACCGCTGAAGTACTGTCAATCAAGTCAACACGAAAATGCTTCGGTAACTCCCATAGCGCACAATACCACTCTGCTGAACTCTATACGTAACGCCAATGTGCAGAGACAGGGCTGAACAACCTCTCAGCGCTCTCAAGTTGTGTGCCCGCTGCCTGAAAGACTGTACCTGTATAACTTACGAAAAATGCGTGCCTGCAGTCAATGTACCGTGCTTTCAGTCCGATCCACTGCCTCCGTCTTCGTCTGCATCGTCATCATCTTCATCAACGACATCGTCGCCAGCATTGAACTTGAACTCGGCATTCTTCAGTCTCGACCTTAGCTCTGTATTCCGCGGATCCACCAAGTCACATGCGGTCAACTTCGCTTTGTTCCGTATTCTGCGTGTGCGACTATCAGCACAATTATTCGTCGATATGGCCGCAGACAATCCTAGGCTGTCGACTGACCTCGGGTCGCAACCAGCATCCAGCAGTATATCCGGCACAGCGTCCGCTTGCTGCCAATTCTCTGACGCCACGCTGTTGACGAATCTGACCGCCTTGTGCAGCGGCGTATCTCCCTCCATCCTGTCCTTGTTGTCTATCTCCAGGCCCTCTTGGTCCAGAAGTTTGTCCAGAACCTCATCTGCGCGCATGTGTTAGACGACATGCTGAGAATCCATAATGACGCTGTTCTCGAAAGACGAACAGCAACCGTTCAGAGCCGCCAGATGCAACGCGCCGTTCCCGATGGCATCCTGCGCATTGTTCAGGACGTCCGCCACCCTCTTCTCCACGGACGTCCGGCCCGACGCCGACTGCTTGATGTCGGCTATGACCTGCTCGAGCAGCTCGGAGTTGTTGCGTCGGCATGCTTCGAGGACCAGCTCGCGCGGTGTTGCTCCCTTGGAGAATGTAAGCGGCGGTTACCCGCCGGTGCTGTGCAGTTGTGCCCATACCTCGTCTGCCATTTCCGCAAGTCTCACGGCTGA
>QQTW01000795.1_pt1 | contig 20683 bp, 21 predicted proteins | sample 1904831 | NCBI WGS metagenome assembly QQTW01 (sample SAMN09435610, study PRJNA476489) | Subsurface metagenome, whole genome shotgun sequencing project. | reverse complement strand
GGTGTTTCTCTCATCATTACACGATGTAGGCTCCAGCGCAGCGAAGGTTGGCGTAGCGGATCTGCGCGGGAAGAAGCGGCTGCGGGGTGGGTTGGTCAAAAGTGGGGGCCCACCTGGGAGTTGACCGCTACGATTATCTCACTGCGTCAGATTCAGCGTACAGATTAATCTATTGAGGACCTACACATTAAGTACGATTAGGTATACAAAATGATATATCAGTGAAGAAGACGGTACCCTGGAGTAGTCCCAAAGCGATGACAGTATCTGGGAAACCGAGTCTGTAAGTCTCGTCCTGATAGCGCCGTCTCTTCTGCATCTTTTGGCTCCATCTCATCACCAGCATGACAACGTTTGCGCGGATTCTTCGCTCCTATCAAGATGGAGGTAAATTTTGGAGTCTGGAGTACACTCATCCTTGCCGTTGAATTCGATGGAGACAGCATGATGCGTGTTGTCGTATGCTTTAAGACGATCAGGCCGTCTCAATCTTCGGGACAGCCCACCAGTCATGGTATCTCTTTCCTGCAGGAGGAACGTCCGCGGTGAACTTCGTGCTCGGGTTTTGCTCGTATGCCGTGCGGATGGTCGCGAACGCTACGCCTGTCGCAATGCAAGCGAGTAGCATGCTGGAGATATTCTGTGAGATGGTTCTTTAGTACATTTTACCAACAGTTATTATTTTCTGGGTGTGCGAAGAGAAAAGCGTTTGTGAGGCCATTAATGCAACACCTGAGAGGCAGAAGTCTTACCTTACTCCACGCATCCTCCACGCCGACGCACTTGACCACGTCGGGGCTCAGCTTTCTCAGCTCGGACAGTTCCCGGCGTGCCGTCTGAACAGCCGCCTCGCCTTGGATGGTCAAGATGCTGACAATAAGTTTCAACTCCACGTCGGGCACTTCCCGGGGCCCGAAAGGATTCATAGCTGACGCAAAGTCCTCAAACGGGATTGGGTCGGGCTGAGAGAGGACGCGGTTGAAAGGCTTCATGCGGAGTTCGTAGCGGAGCTCGGCCGAGCTGTATGGTCGAGGCTGATCTTTTATTGCGTCGAGATAGTGGAGAAGTATGTACAGCTGGAGGATGTCAGCTCTCTGCGTCGTTAGAATAGATCACGACAGTATAGACACATACGCTAGTCAAGGCGAGAGCAAAATCATGGGTTGCAGTGGCTTCACGGATGAGAGCCTCAATGTAGGACTTGGTTCTTTGTACGTTGATTGCGCTGGGGGTTGTAGGATGTTTTTTGCCGAGTAATCGAGAATGCCTGCGCTTCAGGAAGAAGAGCATTCGCTCTAGTATCGTGATTCGCTGTGCTTCTCGTTGTTGCAGAAACCTATGGGTTTGGTCAGACAAGGGGAAATTCCTGTTCAGGCTTGCTATGGGAATGCTCACCAGTACATATCTCCCAGCTCATCCGGGAGATATATGTCGAGCTCGAATCCTAATTGACAAATCCATTGCATTTGCCGCAACTTGTTGTAGACAACCCACATCGAGAGAGGTGACCGAAACATGGGTATATCGCTCAAACCGTCGACGGGTATCGGTACTTCGTGCGTTAAGCTCTGAAGCTCAACGTCCTTGTTCTCGACCTTTCTAACAGCTTAGATGGGTGTATAACGACCTCTTTCGTCTTCCACATACCTCGGCATGGAAGTGGTCAAATGTCATCATGACATGGCCCAAAGAACGCCGTATCCTGCAACGGTTCTGACATAGTGAGCTCCAGAGGTCTAGATAGCCCTACGAAAATTCAGTCAAGATCCTCAAAGGAGATTACAAGGACCAACCTTTGCCACAGTATCTGCAAATGCATTCATCGTGGCATTGATCATGTACCGCGGATCTGACGGCATCTCAATCAGTTCGTTCTCAGGGTCAAGGAGCGGGTCTTCTGGGAGCACTAGCTCCTCGAGGTCGGCGAAGATGTTATGTGACACTGGAAACGGCGGCTCGGTGTAGTCACTAATCAGAAGAGAACCAACGCAAGCCCGCGCATAAGGAAGAGGTTTAGGTTTGCGCGAGTTGAACGCCCACAGAAAGTTCTATCACACTGTCAGTCGTTTTCAGCACCGAGAATAGTAGCTTTCCCAGCACGCACGGAACACTCTTACCATCACGTTCGCAGGGCTCTCGATCGCCGGCAGCCGTAGGATATTAACGCCTGCGTGACAGTCTCGACACATGTCGCTCATCTTGACGATGGCGTCCTCGAAGGTCAGCTGGACGATAGGCTTCGGAGGAACAGTGCTGGCTAGTCGGCGTTGGATCTTTGCGCTGAAGGCCTCCAAGACCGGTTGAGCGAGGACATGCGTCTGGTGAATTCGGGAAAGTGGCTCTAGAGTGGCATTCCAGAGGTCTGGCAATTCTGACGGCGGTAGGTCAGGCGTAAACGGTGACATCATGGCATGAAGTAGATGTTCGCGAAACTGCAACCTCGTGATGAAAGCGACTGCCAGAGTGTTCGTTCCGGCTGCTGGACCACTGTAACGGCCAATCGTTAGCGTGTCGTGATTCATTTCGGATTAGATTGTACATGTTTTGCGTCAGAGCCAAATCAACGCTTTAGAAGTTGACAGGAGAAAGCGGAAACTACAAACAGTTGTGCTGATTCCGTCTGAATCCAAGCCACAGCCTCTTGAATAACAGATAAAACATAGGAGTCTGCAAGGTTTGTAAGAAGGTTGCGATTATAGGTATGGGTAACAAAATCTTCTTCTTCATAATAGTCACTTGTAGCCAACTTCTTGATGGTATAGTCGCAGCATTTGACCAACCCAAGGCAATAAGCTCGAAGCACAAGACCTAGGAGAGGGGAGCTTGAATTGGGGGCGCGATCACGCAGAAAATGGGCTTCATCGTTGCTCTGGGGTTCTGGCCAGAGCAGCCTGTCGATATAGAGTGATGTAAACAGTGTTTGTGACAAAGGGTAGCCTTCATGCCACGCTATCTGAAGCATGCATTAGCACAGCCTGTGAGAACTCAAAGATATAGCCTGATGCCGAGCTGGCAACAGCGGTCAAGCAAGGGGCGGACAAAAAGTGACTTCTAGATGAAGAAACAAAAAAGCTCAGAAACACATCTCCAAGAGTCACCTAGTATGAAAAAGATAGCAATAACGAGTGCCGCTTCTTAAAGCTCTAAAGAGTCATTACGCTCTGAATCCAACGCCTGGCGATGCCAAATTGAGTATTGATGCCAATTTCAAGAAACAAGTGCTCAGTTCAGGACCCAGCCCTGAGCTAGGGGCCATGCGTGAGAGACAGGAACTCTCGATTGGACTATCGTGATTCGCAACGAATGGGCCGAACATACCTCGTAGCAGAGCAGCTGATCCATGATCCCAAGGACTTGCTCGGGCGTCAATTCTTGAGAGACATCGTAGTCGTCCTCGAGCGTCTCTCCCTCCAAAAGAAAGCCGCTGTCCATCTTGGGATCCATGATCTGGAGCGTAGTTTTCAGCAGCGATACCACCAAGCCTCATCGCGAATGCCTACCTCCAAGGCCGAAACAGACTCAAAAAGCGTATAGTGCTCATCTTTGACGAGCTGGCCGATACGAAGCGCTTCCAACACCCAGTCAGCAAAGCTTCTTTCTGCCGTTGCTCTCAGAAAGTAGAACCCAGACACCTGACGCCCTTTCTCTTTGTATACAGCGAATATGGGTCCCAGACAATCACCAAGCGAATTCAAAACGCGTACCTGAGCATGCTTTCGAGAACTCATCTGTAATGTCCGACATTGTATTACGAACTGCGTCATTCGGTCGCTCTGCTACGGAGGCTTGGGACTCATGGGGTCGATTGGACCCAACTGAATGGCCATCGTCAACCCCGGCGAAGGACGCCTCTGACATGATTGATGAGATCAAGCAACTACAAGCACAGGTGCTGCGCGGACCGTGTATGCACTACCGCCAAAGCGGCTTTCGACTGCGCTTGAAGCCATGGTGCACATTGTCATACGGATGGATTATCACCATCACAATGAATTGCGTTTGATAGTATGTACTGTACATTGAGTTATTTGCAATGGATGAGGTCTGGAGCAAAAGTTCGCTTCATAATGCTCTGCTACTAGCCCTACGTAGCAACCCAACAACCTATCGTTGTACACTCTCCAGCCGCTTCAAAGGCCTGCCTCCCTTTTCACCGCAAAATAATCCTCCATTACTGACTCTGACCTGAGTTCGCTGCCATGGCTGCCTGGTTGGCACTCGCGACGCTCTTGTTCTCGCCTTGCTTGCCATTCTAGACCAGCAAATCATCAGTCCAATCCGCCCTCACGCGCGTCCTGTGACCGACTCACCTCCCATTTGGCGAACCTGAGATCCATCTCTCCGCGACGGTCTGCTTGTAACCGCTTCTCCTCCTTCAGCGACCGGCGGACGACACGGGCGGCGACGGCAAGATAGCGATTGTATCTGAGCAAGTGAGCGACAGAATGCGAAGACCGCAAGACCCTACATACGTGATGCCCGCAGCCTTCCAAGCGAATGCCATTGTGTGAGACGGATTAATGAATCGCGAAATGTCACCTCAAGATTGTCGATGTCTCTCTCAAAGTCGCTCTCGAATGCATTTGCTTGGCAGGACCTTGAAGCACCACGTGATCGCGTAACCTTTTTGGCATGGTGAAGTCACTAGCGGGCTGCACTAAGCCTGAATTAGGTATGAATCATGGTTCAAATGTTTCCGCCAGCGTAAGAGAAGCATGAGCAGTGTTGACAGCAGCTTCCCGAGTTTATAGCAGCTTGTGGGCCAATGGTCTCTATGTGATGCCCTACATCAAGAACCACTATGCTGGTGAACAAAGTATTGATACAAACCTCCGCGTAGCAAAACTGATCGCCGCATTTCAAACCTTCAAGCCGAGGTCTTCAGCATATGGAAGTACATACAAGTCTCCTACGGCAGAGACGGACACTTTAGAGTCGAGTAACGATTTGGCAGCCTGTGAAGCATAACCGTTAGCCTTGATCTACATACGCTTTCAGTGCTGCATACCTTTGTCACCTGATCGTCGGTCACCGCGCCAATTGCTTTCGCGGTCTGATCGAGTTGATACGCTTTGCCTCCGTGGACCAAGCCATTACCGGTGAGTTGCAGACCTGCGCGAACAGTCTGTCCGTACTCAAGCTCCCTGAATTTGGCATGGGCGACTGCTTTTCTGATGCTCTCCTTGTCCACCTGTCCACCAGCGACGCTCTTTATCGCCTTTACAACTTCTCTTGCCGCAGCCGCGACTTCTTTGGCAGAACCGTGCAACGAGATGTATAGCAGACCGGCATCTGAGTATATGGCGCTCTTGGTATCAACTTGGAGACTGGAATGGCCAGCGACGGCTTTTCCAAGGAGCGAAAACCCTGGTGACCATTTGACGTTCGACTGCCCACCAAGCAGAGAGGCCAGAACGGCCATCTCGGGTTTGTAAAACTGTCCGGTGTACGAGCTTGAGCCAGGGAAAGCAAGCACCATCGTGTTACCTGACCCGTGCGCGATGCGCTCTTCGCCTCCGTAGTATTTCGACTGCGCACTTTCCAGAGATGGCACTCCCGAAGGCGCAGACTTGGGGACCTCCGCGAAGAACTCTCCAACCCATTTTGACAGCTCCGAATAATCGGCGCCATTGGCGACTACGGCAAAGTTTGGTGCGGAATACGCGGCCGCTGCGAAAACTTCAATGCTCTCAGCGTCGAGGTATTTCGAAAGCGGGAGAGAAGACGAGGGGCTGAGCGGAGTGCCTAGACCCTTATGAAAGGCCAAGCCGTGGGCAGAGTTCACAGCCATCTCTTGGGTGTCGGCCAGGTGCTTTTTTTGTGCCAATCGAATCAAGTGCATCACTTCCTCATGGAACATATAGGCTTCCTCAAAATCAGCACAACACCTCCACTTGGACAGTCTTTACATACGCTGATACTTTGTTTTGGTAGCGATCTCGCTGAACAACTCGACAAAGTACGGCAGGTCGTCCCGGAGAAACCGAGCTTCGAGGACAAGGCTCTCGCGCGTGTGGTAGGACGTGAGCTCTGCGCCAAGGAGTTCTGCTTCTCGCACAATTCGCAGTGCTGATCTCTTCTCGGTATTCTGTCGGCAATGGTCGTCAGCTTCGGAACCAGACAATCTCATGAGTTGATTCCGCGCACCTTGAAGGCGAACTTCTCGAGGCCTTCTGTAAGCCCTGGCAGAAACTCATATCTGGTGCCGGCTTTCGACACCAAGGCTAGTGTGGTTGTTGGGCCCGGCAAGTCCCTGCTCGCATACTTGACGCCGGAGCTCGCATCGCTTGACTTGTATTCGAAGCTTCCGGACGCCGGTGCTGCCAATCCTCTTCGACCGGATGGCCGACTCAGCAATTGGCGTCCAAGCGCACGAGAGGCATTCCGACACAAGCCCCAGCGGGGGACTGTCGGCACAGACATGGCGTACAGGGAGGATGATGATGGTAAAGGTTGCGTTCGAGTTTCCGGGCCAAGCGCGATCAATTAACCGGAGCTTGGCATTGCTGTGCTGCCGCGGTTCGTCACCAATAAACTCACACAAGTACTCCGTACTCCGTACCAATTTCAAAATATTTCGTTGAATATTCAGGCTTCTCACATTCGATATTATGACAATTCGTACATAAAAAGTCTTTTGACTTTTCTCTTCTCGCAAATAATCAGGTGCAGCTTGAGTGGCACCATCGTTGATATTCTCTCAGGAGTTGAGTCTGAATTTAAATATTGTGACTCTAATGTTACAAACAACCTTGAGGTGATATATCTCACGCACCAACAAAATCCATGCCACAACTCTAGGCGTCCTTCTCACAACCACTGGAAATATATGAAGGCTTGTCATGAGATTATACGGCAACTTCGAAACCGGAGATGGCTGAGGTACAGCTTCCTCTCTTGCCTCCCTTCATGAAATTCTGTTATATTTACGATGAGTCAACTGACTGACATCTATCTAGGATCTGTCAGAGCTATGCACGCTGCTTGTGGAAGAATTCTATGGCAATTTGTCTTCCGTAAGTGCCACACTTCCCTCATTGGAATTCTTCTGGCTTCAAGAATTTTGAAAACCTGCAATATTGAAGAGTCTAACTCTAAATCCGTGTCCTCCTGCATTATCACCACTGATAGTCACCAGAAGGTGTTTTGTACGCTCATGCAACACGGGCGTCTGCATCTAAGAAGTCTCCTAGAGCTCTCCGGTCTCTCAAGACGACATTTGAAAAATGGTCTCGCAGTTTTGATCCAGCAGCATCTTACCTTGCATTCTACGGAGGAAGGAGTCACTTATTACCAAGCAAATTGGCCACAGGCCTATGATCTAGTCAGATCCGGGAAGATAATCAAGCACGTCGAGAACAGGTTCGGGGAGAATGCCGCCGGCATAATTTCCAATCTCCTTTTGTACGGACACGCGGAAGTGGGCGAATTGGCCGCCGCATATGACTTTAGTGGGAACAATCGAAAGTCTGTGCATTCCCTCTCAGGAGAAGTTGGTTCAGAGGGCCAGGTCAATGGGAATCATGCTTCTGCCAAACCTCAACAGGAAATCAGGTCCTTAAGTCAACTGCACAATCTACTCAGCCCCTTACTTGCAGCCAACTATATCACAACAGTCAACAGCAAACATTTCCTTCCTCAAGCAGACATCCACAACAGGGCTGAAGACATGGTCAAACGGACATCATATGAGGATGGCGTCAAAGGGAAGAAGCTGCAAGCGGAATTCAAGAATAAGGTGAAAAATCTGAAAAGAAAATGGAGGGACGACCCCGACGACCATGTGCAAACGAATGGCGAATCAAATGCTAAGAACAGTTCATCATCTCACGCCAAAGGACGACCACGTAAGCGCGTCAGGCTTAACGGAGCGTTAGTCAATGGAGCGCTTTACAATGGCGTCGGTGGAGAACATTCTGACGATGATGATGATGAAACTGCCTATCTTGCAGTATGTTCACCCAACGAGTGAGTGGACGCACTGGTACTGACTCAAGCTAGTCTAGTCTTGTTGTGCGCGCCAATTACGAAAAGTTAAAGGTCGCCCTGCGCAGCCAACAGCTCGTCGACCTTGCCGGTCGCCATATTGGCGAAACACCTGCAAAAGTCTATGGAGCTTTCTTGCGCGTCGTGGAGCGCAAAACCCCTCGTTGCTACGATGAACTAGCCGGAGGAGATGACGAAGATGATAGCGACACGACGAAGAGCCGCCGCGCGACGACTCTGGATGTGGCATCAATGTTGGATCCGGCCGTAGACCTCAACGATGGCATTAGCAGTGACGACACTGCAGTCAATGGATCATATGAGTCCGCAGACCTCGAAGACGACGAGTTGGAGGGCCTTCCCGATACAGCTGAGCAGAACCGCAAGCAATCGCACCAGCGGCTATCGCAGATCGAGCGACACCTGAAGCAGTTGGCTGACGACCCGCGGCAATTCATCTCCTGTGTGGGCTCGCGTGGTCGTGGCGAGTGGGAGATTAATTTCAACGCCTTGACTGAGACACTGATACAGTTCGAGCTGGAGTGTACCATCAAGGCGCGATTCGGCAACCTAGCCGCACGTGTTGTGCGCATCCTTCAGAGCAAAGGGAAGCTGGACGAGAAGGTGATTGCCGACTTTGCTCTCATCAGGCAGAAAGATGTGCGAGCCACCTTGACCACTCTGCAGGAGGCTGGGCTGGTGGAAACGCAGGAGGTCCCTCGAGATCAAATTCGACAGTCTACTCGGGCCATGTACCTCTGGTTCTTCGACCGAGATCACTGCCGCCGGCTTCTTCTAGTGGAGACTTACAAGAGCATGGCTCGTCTGCTGCAAAGAGCCAGGGTCGAGTGTGCCAAGGTACAGGCCGTGATTGACAAGGCAGAGCGTACCGATGTCGTGGGAAACGAGGATCAGTACTTGTCAGTTACCGAGAGGCAGGTCCTACGCGGCTGGAGGGAGAGAGAGGAAAAGCTCTTAACACAATTGATGAGACAGGACGATCTTGTGGCAACGCTACGGGACTTTTCGTATCATTCAAGGCAGGTAGAGTAGTCACTCGGGGTACTCAGAAATTGTCAAGAGCAACAGTTCAAAATTATAAGCTCGCAGTCGAACGTTGCGGGAAATAAATTCGTTTGCTACGCTAGGAAATGGTAATCTAGCACTGAGACTTTATGCTTCACGAGGCGACAATAATGACGCCGGTGTCGTGTAGATCTCACCCTTGTCTCCACCAATACTCCTGCGGCCTACAGAATTGCGTTATCACATTACCACAGCGATAAGGATATGTGAAGTAGCATTAGTCCAAGATGTTCCACTCAGTGTGGTAAGTTATGTCCTCTTCTCTTCAGCCTCTGTATGCTCTCATCTCTGTAATCGCACAGGTTCCAATCTGGGTTTTGAAGGGTTTCTTCAGATTTTGGACGATCACTTTGCTCGGTACAACGAGAGGCTTAACCGTAGGTAAGCTGTCATCAAGGAGATTCCGACGGGTTGTCAATCGCAGCTATTTTTAAATCAAAGAGCATTGAATGACGTGATCGTACCACTGTCCGCTTGCATTATTCGGCAGTGCAACGCCCTGCTTACGCGAAACATATTTGATAGGACCTGTAGTGATGAAGTTGATACCGTGAGCAAGGTGTCTTGCTTCGATTAGAACCAGGCTTGCCTTCCGTCTTTCGTGGCATTTGTGGAACCATCGCGGGAAGGCCAGGTAGCTTTGTCAAGGACAATTCTATCCAATAGTCAAGCTGTAAATTCTTCGAGGCTGTTGAAAGTTTGGTACGCTCCCAGGCGGCAATTTCTAGTGCATATATGCATGCAAGACCGTTGATGCGATGGATGAACTGACCGGCAAGGCTGACGGGATGAGAAGAGAACTGTGACGACCATTTTGCCGGCCCAATGGCCTGAAAGCTTTCTGACGGGTTTATTTCATATCAGATCTTCAACATCCTGCTTCTCCTGCGAGGATGATTCAAAACCGATTTGCTACAGGCGGGCGGCCCCCACGTAGAGATCAATATTCTTAGGTTCCGGGGTAAAGAAAGGTGATCCCCATGGATGCCTCCGCGACTCCCATCGTTCTCAATCTGTTTTTGGTACGCTTTGAGGCCATTCTTTCACCACGTTGAAGCGATTGCCCGAGTTTTCAGCGTCCACGGTCGAGTCTCGTTCTGATGTATTTGCGGAAGCTTGGTCTCTGGAAGAATGATATCGGTCGCCAACCATCGGACACCAAATCAGAATAAACTCGGACTAATGCGGAGCTTAACTGCGAGCACCAGCCGGAAACTGATAAATTGCTCTTTGCAGCGCCGGAGGCTCGCAGAGTCGTAGCGCTCAGAACGGTGATGGTGAAAGGTGGGGTTCCCCCTTGGTCGGATTGGAGAGAATTGTCAGGGATCCCACCATGCACGGCGTATTACTGTGCGGACCCCGGATCGTTCACTTTCTCCTGCGTACGTATGCAGAATCTTGCCAGCATCGAGAGGCGCTTCCAGTGGAGAAGACAATTGAATATACACATTGGCACTGGTGGCACTCTGATAACTCCGCAGCGTTTTGTGGAAAATCTGTGGGTTCCCTCGATAACCGGATTGGCTGGAAGTCCGGCTCGGTAGAAGCGCCGAGCACGAGCGTTTTGGGCCTAGCGAGAAGCCTGCTCCGCTTCCACCATCCGCCTTCTGGTGGTTCTTAGCACCGCACGAAATCTCCGCACCATTACTTCACGCGGCACAATTACCATCATCCTCGTGTACATGCTCCTGCTGCTTTGAGGTGCTGCTCTGCTACTCATGCTGGTCTAGATACACTTCGCGGACTCCTCGCGGGTGGAGCAATCATCCTCTGCAGGTTCTGCACAATCTAGCGGGGTGCGGCGTCGCTGCAGGCCCGCCGACACTATCTTTACCGCGCTATCAGTTCCAACGTCCTCCGAGAGTTGGTCTCTAGGCGTCTCTATCCTTCAACTCGAACCGTGATCGCAACTGGCTCTCTGATACAGCATCATGGACTCTAGCTGGGAGGCTTTCGATCAGTCGCCAATGGACCTGAACAAGCCCGATGCCTGGAATAACTCTGCCTTTCCTCTGCTCGACACGCCGGATCCACAGGCAGACACGCCTTTTGACTCGACAACAATGTTTGACGATGCTTTCGGATCTCCTGCTGCTGATGAGGTGCCGTCAATCGACCACGGCTCGTCGGCGAAGCCTTCGACATTGGCTGCGAACGAGACGGTCTCGCAAGGCCATGGTCAGGTTGAGAGCTCCTACACGTCACACCCGGCGATCTCCCCCAGGTCCCATCGAAGCTCAAGTCGAGACTCCTCGGAATCTTCTCGTGGTCGGAAGCGGAAGTCGTCCTCCAAATCCTCTCCATCCGATCAGTTTGAAGGTATGAATATCTCAAACGAGAGCAGGTGGAGCCAGTCTGCGCAGGAAATGAGTTCCGGCAGTGCACAGTATGGCGTGCGAGACTCTGCTGTTTCGCTGAGAGCACCTTTCGACACGATGTCGATCAACCAGGAAGAGGACATCAACAAGTCCATGGCCAGCGCCTTTGACTTTGATAGTGCCGCCAGTAGCCCCGGAGCGTTTGGACTCCAGTCCTCTGCCGTTGTGGACACGAATGGCCGATCGAAAAGCGACAGATTTTCCGCTGTAGGTCTCACCACTAAGAAAGCCGGCTGTCTGCTTCCGTTGACGTACATTCAGGCACCTATGACGGTGCGGCCTGCGCCGTTCATCTTCGGTTCTCGGGACACTTCCCCTATACATCGGAGTTCTGTGAATCCATACGAAATCAATAGACCTGCCGTCCTCGGCGGAGATTCGTCTGTCCTGCAATCACAGGAAGTTCTGACTCCCGAGCAGCTCTGGAACCCTCTCCCTCAGAACGCCAACTGGCCCACTGCCATTTCTCCAAAGAATCTGGTCGACGTAGCTTCCTCGCCGATGGACGTCGGATCGCCACCTTATGCGACGCCAAGATCAAGTCCCGCTCGTGGGATAATACATTTACACATAGATCCGATCAACCCCAAGTCTCGGGTCGAAACGCAGATCAGCATCAAGCTTACCATGAGCGCTCTTCCGCCTGGAGTCACCAGGCTCCATCTGCCGACATGTGCCATCTCCAAGCCCAAGCTGTTGGCGAAGAAGATTGAGAAATCTCCCGACACCTTGGAGTTGCACACATCGCTGGTATGCACCAGTGCCATGGAGAAAGACGATGTCAGAGAACGGGCTTTCCGTCGGGCCAGAGGCGAGGAACCCATCGAAGAGAGGCCTTCGAAGAGGCGAGCTTCGGCGGGAGATGGGGACGAAGTGAGCGATCCCGATGATCCGGACAAACCCATCAATGGCGGGGAGGTCAGGATCTGCCAGAATTGCATCAATCGTGAGCGCAAACGCGCGGCGCGGAAGAAGCCAAAGAATGAAGATGACGAAGAACGCTGGAACAGCTATGAGAGCCAGAGGGTGATCGTCTTCAACACGTCCGAGTACAAGGACTGGCAGCCTCTTTCCGCCGGTAATGAGTCTGCCGCTGAGACGATGAACCCCCAGTCTTATGCCGGCGCGATGCTGGTGGAAGCACCCATGCGGATTGCGTGTTACTGTCGGCATCAGGGGGAAAAGGTCGGGTTCAGGTAAGTCGTGGAGCTGCGAAGCCACAATCGCGTCATGCTCACGAAATTGCAGGGTCATATTCACGATCAAAGACTACGAGGGTCGGACGATTGCTCAGCAATGGACAGAGTCCATACTGATCACCGACGATCACAAGACACAAAACTCGACGTCTGCGATGAATGGAGCTTGTATATCTTATGCCGACCCATCCCAATTCGGTCCAGGATACTTTTCGACCCCGCAAGGACACGTTCAACCTGCTCTTCACAGACCGTATCACTCCACAAATGACCTACAGAGTCTTGGCCACAGTTTTGGACCTCGCTATCTGACCCATGGGCTGCCCTTGCATAACCCCGACGGTTTCATACCGAATATGACGGATCCGTACGCTATGAAAGCCCGATCACGGCAGGCGTCCCCATCGGCCCATTCTGGTCCGAACAAGAAGCGGAAGTCGAGCACTTCGCCACATCTGCGCCTTCCCAGCACTCTGACGATGACTCCGCGAGTTGATCCTTCTGCTGTCGCCTCGCATGGACTCGCCTCTGTCGTTCCTGCGGGCACAAGCATGGCTCCTTCCACCCCTATTCAATCCGCAGGAACGCACCCGCCGCTCTATCCCGGCGTGCCAGTGCCCGCTTCCGTCACCATGCCACCCCGCATCAGTTCTGGCCCGCCAACTCCCAGCAGCCATCTACCGACACCGAGCTACAATCACCAGATACAGCAGAGCCGTTTCCCATTCGCCACTCCGGACGAACGTCTTCACATCCACCCTCAAGCCGGCATATTTGCACAGTTCAACACAGGGCCTCCAACACCGAACAGCCCATCTGCTCCTACGCACTCTCACCAGTGGTCTGACGGGGCTGTCCATTTGTCCTACCACATTTCTGCGCCCAGTTCCACTTATCCCAGTCGACCGCAAAGTCCGATGGCCACTGTCCAACCGCCACCACCTAATCAAGAGCCCAACGGTCATAAAGCGCCCGCGGCGTTTCTCCTCCCTTCAAGCTCAGGTTCCGACTCTGGATCCCAGGACGCGAATATGGATTCCGACTCGAACCCAGATGTGGAAATGAGCAGTGCTCCAGCTCCAGCGGGGGCACATCAAGGGGCAAGCAACAGCCAGTCCACTACCAGTGCTCTGCAATCTCCTGGACACGCTCCACAGCCTACCGTACAGACCTCTCAGCCTACTTTACACGCTGCGCAGCGTATTGTTCATGCTCCGCAGCCTACGCTTCATGCTTCGCAGCCCACTACGCACGCTCCGCGGCTGTCAACCACAAATACAAATGCTCCGAGCCAGCCACCCAAGATCTACGAGGTGCTCCCTCCTGAGGGTCCCCTTACCGGAGGAATCAAAGTCAACTGTCTCGGGACTGGCTTCAGACCTGGTATGGAGGTCGTGTTTGGGGACGCCGTTTCCATCACGACCACTTTGTGGGGTGACCACTGCTTGGTGTGCCTTCTTCCCCCGTCTAGTCAGGCTGGCCAAGTCCTTGTTACCATCCGCAACCAACCACCTCCGATGCACCAGGTCTTCTTCACTTACCAGGACGACCGGGATCGCCAGATGCTGGAGGCAGCGATGAAAGTCCTATCGAAGAAGCACTTTGGAACCTCTGCGGCCTACAAAGACTACGCCAGAGCCATCGTCGCTAGCTACAACACCACTCTGGGCCCTCTTATCCCTTCCAGTCGACCAGGCGAGAACGTCGAGGCCGACGCGGAGGGCTCCATACTACCGAATACCGAGGCGGACCTGCTCAAGTGCTTGGATCTGATCGACTTGGTCGACACGGTCTTCCCATCTCATCTGGATCTCCCATCCGAAAACGGCCTTAGCCTGCTCTCTCTGGCTGCCAGCAAGGGCTATGAGCGCCTTGTTGCAGGACTGCTCGCTCGTGGGGCCGACCCTGACGTGCGGGACAGGAATGGCTTCACCCCCCTCATGATGGCTTCCCTGCACGGCCATTCGCAGATTGTTCGCCGGCTCATCCTGAAGGGGGCCGATCCGGCTCTGTATAGTTTGCAAGGGTACACGGCCTCTCATCTTGCTTCTTCCCTTGAGGTCACGAACTCTCTGCAAGGAATGCATTACCACACCAGGTCTCGCAGTGCCTGTCAGTTGGGCATGCAAAGCAGACCAGGCAGTATGATGTCTCTTGCCTCGTTGTGGGAGCCTCCTTCCCCTGCTGAAGATGTGTCTTCCGACTCGGACGACGCCGATGTCGAGTTCACCGAGGAAGACAATCAAGAGGATCAGCAGCCTTTGCAACACCCTCCTTGGATCTCGTCAAGACGCAACAGCGGCACGTTGCCTGACGTGTCTGGGCTGACACAGCCTGTTGTTGCGAACGGACCAGTCTTCCTCGGGCCCATGGCCGCCGTCAACGCGTGGAGAGATCATCTTGCGGCTCAGATTGCCTACTTCCATCGCCAGTTTCCGAACTTCCAGCTTCCCACGCTCCCGCCAATCCCCACCTTACCAGACTATCAGGCATATCCTGTGGTCCGGCACATCAGCTCTCTGGTTCCCCACCGTGCGCCACCCTCGGAGAGGCTTGCGTCGCCAGAGGTGCCGCCCTCTGACGCGGGTTATGGTTGGCGTGACATGTTCTCTGCGAGCTCTCTCCCGCCGTCGTATGAGGAAGCAGTCGCTGAAAGCAGCACACCCCGTGAAGAAGTGGATCATGATCTCAGTCTGAAGAAGTCTTCGGCACTCAGAGCCGCAACCGAGGCTGTGCTTGATCACCAATGCACAGAGGCTTATGACGGAGCGTCAAGCAGCACTACGCAGAGTCTTGGTGCGTTGGACGTCGTGAAGATCGGACGCGACATCATCACTCCTCAGCAACAGGAGCAAATGAGAAACGCGCGACTTCAGAAGTTGAAGAGAGTCCAAAGCGATCGCAAGCTGTTCTTCATCTGGGTAGGTGGTGTCGTCTTCTAATTGCGTGCATTGCTAACGCCATACAGCTCCCCCTTCTCGTCTTCATGCTTTGCGCCATGCTCAAGAACTGCATGCCGCAAGTCTTTGATGACTATAGCCTGGATGTTCCATACCTCTACGGACGCGCGATGGAGCTCCTCGGTCGGGCTTGAACATCCTCTCCCGCTCACATGTGGAACAGCTTTTGGCTCTACTTTCCTATTGGAAGATTGGTTTCTTACCCTGCCCGAAGGTGACTATCGTTCTAACGTCATTCACTGGTCTCTTACCTGATTCTGTATACTGAGGTTCGGCCCAGCGTCAGCCTGAGGAGCATTTTCAAAGAAGTGTCAATATTATGGAAGGCCACGAGGAATGGAATCAAAGGAGGCGTTGGGCTCTGGTGTGCTGGGGATTGCATCCTGCCGTTCTATTCGCGTAGAACTTGCAGCAGCGGCATATACCTATTGCAGCGACTTCGGCTCTTAGGCATATCGATACGGGATATGCCTTTTGAGAATTCTTTGAATGATATTTCATGTTCACCATGTATATTTCACATAAAGAGGGCTGTCATCATCATATGTGCCAAACTCCTCATGAAAGTCCTTCCGTTGAAGCTGGTAACTTTTCCGTTCGACGTCCTTGCCAAGTCTGGTATGACGGCGTTCCGTCTCGATTGTGAACGTTAGCCTTAAGAGGTCTGCCGGCGAGGGGACCTTGACCACATATGACGGGTCAACGCAGTGTTCCTACAGATATTCCACGTCAACATTTGATCACGACTGAGAGGCATGACGAAAAAGAAGAGCAGAGAAATCGGCAAGGGACCCAGGAGAACAACACGAACCCATTTCCCAATGTTCTGCTCGGTGACTTTGAAGAAGCAAAAGGTTGAGGATTTGATCAACGGAAGTCCGGAGTTCCACCCATGCATTTCGTTGAGCTTCAGCATCATTGTAATGGGCTGCGCCGGGTCATCGAGCCTGTGATACACGCTTAGATCTCTGATGTCGAAGGCGGAGGCGATCCAGGCTGCGCTGAGCACGATGAGAAGGGAGAGAAGCATGATGCCGGCGACGGAGACTCAACCCTCAAGCTGGGTCGTATGAGAGTATCAAAGAATATGGACGAAGATGAAATGCATAGAATGAAGTAGACTCCAAGAGGACGTGGGACAACTGAAGAGTGGTAAAGGAGAACACCCTTCTTACGGCCACCATATAACGACATATTCCGTGCTTCCTGCATGACCCTATCTACTGTGCTTGGGCTTTCCGCTCCTATGCCGTCTTCTCTCTGCCGCATGCCTAAAATTACAATCTTCAACTAGCAGTAGGTGTGCAACAGAACAAGATAAGCCCACCGTTGTTGAAGTAACTGCCTATAACGGCTGCAGATCTTCTCCGGACGGCCTCTTAGCTCTTCCCCACAACGAATCGCCATGAAACGCTGGGGCACCCATGCCGGGGACAAGTCCGTCCTTGCTCACTCCACGCGAGTTAGGGAGCATCTCTCGACTTATAGGCGCCTCACGTGGGGAAGCAGATTCCCAAATTGGGAGAGCTATCCTAACTCGAAACGGCTTCTGCGCTCAAGATTTTCCAGAGTTTCTTGCTAAAGGGGCAACTGACGACGGTTCGAGTATTTCGTGCGGCTCTTCTTGCTTACAACAACCTCTGTTAGAGATTAAGAGTCCGTTAGTGTGCACCCCCATGTTGCTGACGCACGATAAGGCTAAAGGCGCCCGAAGCGCCCGAGGCGGCCCCAGGGGCGCTCCCGAGCAACGTGGGTGCGTGGCTCTACCGGAACGGCAGTCTGAAGCCAAGGCTAGGCGGCAACTCGAGCACCTTCTAAAGGAAAACATTGATAGCTGACTTCGCAAACCAGTCTTCGGTGCCAGTATGAGAGCACTGAAAGAGCTTTCACCATGTACTGTATCCCATATCCGCGAGGGTCGGATATCACGCCTCCCAGAGTATCCTACGTAGCTAGCTGCAGATATTCGCCCTCCGGTCTGTACAGCTTCGACGGGTTCTACGAATGTGCTTTGGACGTTGAGCATCTCCACTGTCTCAGCACTTTGTTCGGCACGCGGCGGCCCACAGCCTTCTCGCGAGACCCTTTGGCCTCCGCCATACAGGCATGGCTCTTTTTTGGCCTAGCTTCGGAAGCTCTAGGCCGTGAGATCGCGCACGATGAGTTTGTTGAGAAAGGCACGGGTGGTTCTGACGGTACGATCGATTTACGCATAGCCAGCTGGTTCTGGCTCGAAGTCAAAGAGCGCTGGGACAAACTGCATAGCACTCTCCCTGAGGCTGTGGACGAAAGCAAGAAGGCACATTTGAAGCCGTGTTCGGAGAAGGCTCTGACCACGTTGGTCCACTTCGACCTCCTCGAGGGGGAAGCGTTCAACGAAGACACTCGCCTAGTCCTTCTCTCAGTGCACATGCTGCTTCACGTGCTCTCGAATATAATCGGTTGCACCGTCCTGCGGACGACCTAAGCTGGTGATTCATCAAGAGCTCGGAAAGGGATAAGTCAAACACTGAAAATCTATTCAAGTTCTATCTAGCAACAACACAGCCTCGCTTTGATCTCCCTAGCCAGGCTTTGAGCAACTATGTCTACATCAAAGGTGATTCGGCGAACTTGGAGAGCGTCATACAGTTTCATATATCTAATGCTATATTAGAGGACTCTTCTTACTTCCCCTCTTACAAGACATGGCTACTCGCGTTCTGATACTTCGATCACGACACCAAAGCTGGGCCTTGCTGCCCATGACTCAAACTTGAAAGCCACGTTACGGCGCTCTGCGAGATCAGTCTCGCCAAAGAAGCATGAGGTTTGTTGGCTTTATCTACAAGTCTGTTACCGCCTCCTGTTGACCCAATATTTCCTCGCCTATATCCGCCTGGCTGGACAAAAAAACCGGTATGCTTAACCGGTTACAACAAGAGCGTTATTTGGGAGGATTTCGGACTCGATCCCAGCAAGGGGAAGGTTGTGTTAGCAGATAAGCAAGGTGCTTTTGTTATGGAGCAGAGCGGTACTTTTTACCTAGTATATTCCGCTGCAGAGATCGTGTTCGCTGTGGAAGAGCCTTTGGATCTCGACACACTACTTCTGGAGCTCTGTCGGCCGGACCCAAGCAAGCGCTCGATCCGCTTGCGGGCGATGGAGCTTTTGGTAGACAGTGATGTGGATTGAACGGCATGGGATTGGTCAAGATCAATTATGGAAAATGTATCCAACGACACTGACCCGCAAGCTCTCCTTGTCCTTCATGCTCATGTTGACCCACGGTTTCTACAGATCTCTCAACTTCGCTTCCAGCCCGTTTGTTGGCAGATCGTATATTCTGATGGGGTTGGCGCAAGTGGGAGGGCTCGCGTCATGCTCACTCAATCACCGTCAGCTCCAAAACTTGCATTTGTACAAGCTCTACCTCCGCACAATGGCGACCGTCTTCAACGGTAAGCTTGATGTATCACAAGCATCGTCTTGGAGGGCAGACCACGTAAGTAGCCCCTTTGCCCTCCTGTGAAAAGCGCATTTTCGCTGAGGCTGCAATTGATTCTAGATTTCCTACAAGAGCTACTTGGCCACCATTCAGAGCTTCTTGTCAACAATCGATACGTTCCCCATCTCTCTCGTGTTTTGTCAAATCTCCGGTCAGCGATATCAATCTCAATCCTTTAAATCCCTTTCGAGCCGCGGAAAGATCCATTCGGAACCTTTTCGAGAGGACTTGCGTAATCAATTATTCGAGTTTATTAAGACTTCGCTGAATGTTGAGGATCATACAAAAAATGAACGAGGACCGGGGAGTTCTCGATTGGATGTTGTGGAGGGAACGTGTCGCTGATACAGACCAGACTGACCGAGCAGCACGGTTCGTCAACTCTCACCACTGCCTTCAATCTCGGAGCACAACATATCCTGATTATCTTCCACTGGAACTGACGAATATGTCCGGGATGAATGGTAATTTGGTGCTACAATCTGGGAGCACAGATGAGAGGATGAGACTTCTCTTCTACGGCCTTGCTATTGTCCCAGTAGAACTGCTCTTCTCCGAATGGCAAGAATAGGGAGAAGATTCGAGGTGGATTCCTGGATGTCTCAAGAAGTCACTCTGGAGAAATTCCTGGGAATCACACTCTTCGGCTGGGCTTAGACGGTTTCACCTTCCAACAGAAGAAGGGTTCACGGCCGCTGAAATTCTTCTTGTTTTCCTCCAGTGACGTTCAAGAGGATCAACTCTTACTTTCTGATTCTCACGGAAGCGACAGGACAAGGAAATCATACCTGGTTAGAGCTCTCCCACGTCCAGATACAAAGTCCCTTGCTATCTCTAAGTGAAGTTGGTGTATCCTGACCGACCACGAAGTTCTCAAGTTTCGCGGCGCACGGTTCATAGTAAGCCGTGTCGACGGAAACAAGAATTATCTTCATTTTTATTGTCCACTACGACTGTCAGAAAGGAACGATGCGAAAGCCTCTGTGACAACGGAGCAGCTTCATGATGAGATATACGTTGCGCAAGCCGCTGGACCCGAACAGCATTTCATCATCGAGAAGAGCGCTACTCCTCAAACACTTCGCATCCCTCGCCCTCAAAATCCAGAACAGTTTTCGGATCGGCTGATGGTTATACACGGAGCACTTTGGGTGTGCCTCTTCAACACTGAGCGTTATGTCAATAATGGGTTTATAGATGGATTCTGCTTAAGGAGCATATACTTTATGATACTGTGGAGTCTAATGACACATTTGCAATATGTATGGGTTGAGCGAGCTCTCCATGCATTTGTTCACCACGGGTGGATCGAGACTCATAGTCTCACTTGGAACCCCGAAGGGAATGGGATGTGGTTCTGGAGATTTATGAACTACGAACCACCAATTCCTTTCAAAATGATTGCCACTTTAGTTTCTTTGTCTCATTTGTTGAGGAGAACTACCTGGCAGTGACACTGGTGACATTATATTAGATTTCACTATTTCCTGAAAATGAGCTGGTAAGCATGTTTGTCACAGCTCTACTATGGAAGATGTTCTGTTATTTCTTACTTCGATGATAAAAACTTCGAGTAGGATAGCTAAT
>QQTW01000794.1_pt1 | contig 20687 bp, 19 predicted proteins | sample 1904831 | NCBI WGS metagenome assembly QQTW01 (sample SAMN09435610, study PRJNA476489) | Subsurface metagenome, whole genome shotgun sequencing project. | reverse complement strand
GACTTCAGAACCCTACCTCCGCCCCTAAAACATCGAACCTCAACAAGCCCGCCATACCGATTACTGTCGACTACAACGACAAATGCGTCAAGAAGAAACCCACCTACACCGACCTGCTAGATGGCAACGAATCCGATAAAGAGAATTGGACGCCCGGCACCCAAATCTCCGTTACCCCTCGCCATGCCCAGCACCGTCGGCTCAACACCACTACCTTTCGCACCAAGATCCTGACAGAGAACCAGCATCTCCCGTCCCTCTCATCCTCACTCGACGTCCTCCTAAGCCGTGAAAGTAGCGGTAACGGTCGTCATCCGCGCCGCGCCGCTAAGACGGTTGCTCGAGCCATGGAGCACGAAGGGGGCCAGGAAAACGAGGTCGAATCTGATACCGAGGTCAGAGGGTTTATGGCTCGTGATGCGAGTGGGAGTGGCAGCGCGAGCGGAGAGAATGTTATCGTGGGTGAAGACGGGGATGAAGAGGACTTGGATTGTGTGCAGGGATTGTTGAAATTGAGTCGGGGTGATTGGGCGGTGAGATAGGAGAGCAAAGTTAGAGAGTCAGGGAGGAGAGTCTGGCTGGATTGGTTGGAATCACGTAAGATGGAACAAGCAAGCAAGATGGAGGATATGTGGACTATCTTTTCAGGCCAAAGGGGCAAAACGAGTGTCGATCTTGGTTGCTGGTCTTTTCGGCGACGACGGCCTTGCTTTTCTTCTTGAAGGCGATGGCTTCATGCTGGTGTCTAAGACAGACAGGAGGGGGAGCTTTTGGTTCTTTTTTGGCCGATGAAAAAGCGCTGACGATATCAGCTCCCTTTTTGTTTTTCTGACGATGATCAGACTTGTGGAGATGGGAGACTTATGAATGCTGAACGATGGGAGACTTCTTCTTTCTCTTCACTGGTGGATGGAGGGGGTTATTAGAGGTCTAAAGACGTTGATAGTCGAATTAAATACCCCTGGTCGCATAGCTTGTGCGGATTGGATAGGGTCATTCCTTGGTTACAAATCGTGATGCGTGAGTGCACTGGACGTGCTATCCCCTTTTTATAGCGATAAAGCGAGAAGGTGTAATCCGTCAGAAATGTCGATTGATGTAAGCATCCCAAGAAGTCAAATGATATAAAGCGACGAATATGCTCTCGTTCCATTGTCTTGCCAGTGAACTCTCATCATACACTCATCAGAGCATCAGCGTGCGTTTGCTCAGCTTTGCTTTCGAAAATAGAAAACGAGAAGATCAGATAATCCTCTTACCCACCCACATCCTCCGTCCTCAGCGCCCAACGGCCATGGAGGAAAATCAGCCCAAACAGACAGTATAAAAAGCGACTATACACCAAGCAGAGCCCTATGCCAACCGTCAAAGCCATCAAAAGCCAAGAATAGCACCGCCGGCATGCTTTCATCGTAGAAACCGTAGATTCTTCAAACAGGATAAGAGCAGACACGACTGCAAGAACAAGCTCATGATCACGACCTCGATCGGCTCGCCGCAGAGACGTTCGCACTACATACTCTAGCGCTCGTCTTCCGAACGCCGGCGTTCTTGACTTCCCTACTCTCTGCGCTCCGTCTCAAGGGCGTGGCGCGGGCTTTGACTATGCCCAACGTGCCACTGCCGCTGCCACTTTTGATGCTGCCAGGGGTCTTTGGGCGAGGTGCTTTGACATCATCCATGTACGGCGGCGGGGCGACGGTCCAATTTTCGATGTCTTCGATGGGCGGCGTCGGCACATCCGAAGGTATGTCGTACAAGGTCGTGGTTGAGGTGGTGTGAGTGTAGCTGACGGCGCGTCTCTTCTCGTTGCTCTGAGGAGACCGTGAGCTTTTCCGTCGGCTCACAATCCATTCCTCGTTGTCAAAGCCGTCCTCGTCTTGGCTGCGACGGTGAGCTTTCATTTCAACAACTTCATTTGCAGGTTGTTCTTGCCCGTTCTCGAGGCCGTAGGCGGCCGATGGTGCCCGAGAGTAGGGGTGATGACGAACATGGCTCGTCTTCCTTGGTTGGCCCGGTGTCGGAGCTGGGAGATTCTCATCTACGGCGTACGAAGCCTGAGCGGTCTCGTTGTGGCTTAATTCGCCAAGTGCCGAACGTTTTCCTTGTGAGCTGCCATTTGGGGGTGTTGCGGTTTGCGCATTCCCAATCGTCTCATTTCGGTGACGGAGAGTCTTCGTTGGCGTCGTCGGTGTTGCTGCAGCGAACTTCTGCCTGTAGTATTCTTCCCACCACCATTCGCGGAACTTTCCTTGATTCAGATGAAGCCAATGCTGCTGAGGTCCTACAACCATGCCAGGCCGCATGAAACGCATGAAAGCAATGACTTCGTTCGCCGTAAACCCATAGCGGTAGATGAGATATGCCCCAATGAGACAGCCAGTGCGACCTAACCCGGCTTTGCAATGCACGGCGATTGCCTTCTTCTTTATGGTGATCATTTCATGGGCAAGTCGGATGAACTTCCTGACCATGGACAAAGGTGGACATGTGCCATCGTCAAAGATCATGTCTAAATGTTGGATTCCAAGAGCCTCGAAGTACGAAGGAGAGTACAGCTGGGAATTCAATCTCACGACAAGTCCAACGTTAGTCTCCCTTGTCGGATCCTTGAAGTGAGCCAGGACGTTTCGGAATGGTTTGGGCAGGACTTTAGAACTCTTGACTTCTTCAATCGTCTTCGGAAGCGTCGCCCACAATGGGGAAGACGTTGGTATCACATCAATCGGTTGATGTTGTGGGGATGCGAGCGCAACAAAGTTCGGAGTGATCCAATTGAAATCGCCCTGGTCTACCCTCTCGTATCTTTCATACCTGATCATTCCATTAGTCTCTCAACTGCCTTTCCTGCGTGAATCTAGACTTACTCGTTGAGGTTAAACTTCTGAAAACCGCACAGATTTTCTTCTTTCGCTTTCCAAACACCGTACACAATATCCTGGACTGTGATCTCATAGTCTGCTTGGCTGTAGCCAGCGTCGCGGAAAGGCATCATTGGCAGTTCTTGCTGGGCAAGAGGGGCAAGAGCAAGATGCGGTGGCCATGACTGTATGACAATCATGTAGCATGCAAGTAAACAGGCGGCATTCGCCCTACTCCTCGCATCTGGTCGACTCCAGAAAACTACACCTCTATCCTCGTTCTCGGGGTCTCCAAGCATATCATGTAACTGAACGGCAAAACGGTACAAGTGGCCAATGTGTAATGGACCGAAATCGGCATGAAAGCGATTGTACAGCAATTCATCGTCCACTGTGAAGTACGCCGGAGGGTGCTTTTTTGGTCCTGTCGCTACCGGTACGGGTGTGGAACCATTCTGGGGCCTTGAAGAGCGTTTTGATGGCGTCTTGCTTGCAGCAGGTAGGTAGGGGAATTCTGTCTCTGGGCCTGGAGGGTGCGAATATGAAGCGAGGTAAACTCGATCTGCGATCTTCGTCAATCTGATTCCTTGCGAATTCAAGACAGCCGCTCAATGTTGTTCTCTTAAGGGTTCAGGAAATGAGATCCCCTGGGTGACTTACTTTGGATGTACTCGATGATGTGTCCACAGCTCTTAAGCTCGTCGACCACAGGTGGTCTTGCCGTTAAAGGCGGCATTTCGTTACTGGGACTCCGGCAGTCGCGAGCCACACAATGAGCACAAACGAAACTGCTTGTGAGACGTTTTAAAACCTCGGGATGCTCCTTCTAAGCGCTATCGAGAGGGATCGCTGGAGTCGAATGTTCTATGCTATTTGTTGACTTCTGTTTGTTTGTGGTCGACGTACTTCTTCCGGCGCTGCGCTTGCCCAGACAGCTTAGAGATCCATATGCAATAATCGTAATAATAAGTATGGATAGCAATGGGTCCTCGAAGAGAGTGGTCTGCGCAACGAATGTTGTCTGTGCGAGATGTCTGGGAAGCTCTTGCAGCTCTTCGATATTATGATGCAAGTCGTTGACGAAGCTTCCGCTGTTAGCGCGGCCGCTAATGGTTGACACGGCAACCGAGAGCTTTTGGATGTTCGAGACCACACTTTCTGGCACCTTTTCGACTGTGTGGCTATGATAAGATGACTGCATTGAATCCGGATTTTCCTTGCCGTTTGTGAGTGAGACTTCACTCTCGCGCTGCGGGTTTCGTCCTAATCCACCGACAGAGTTATCTCCATACCACTTCCTACCCATCGGCTAGCTTTTTCCGCTCTTCGAGCCCTTCAGGTCGATGCTGAGCTTTCTCCCCTTGTTCGCCGTTCTTTCTCTCTTGTGTCATTAAATCAGCACGAGATGCGCTCGGTGGATGATCCCGCCAATGTTTCTCTGCAAGATGGCGACGCTACGCTAGAGGAAAGGACTGTGCTACGAACAGAATACAAAGCCACGACCAACCGAATGCTTCGGGTCTCTGTCAATGGCTTCTTGGAAAGCATGGGCGTTGTTCTGGGTGTGATGCAAGAGCTTGATGTGGATGTATTGGCTGAAGAGCGTAGGGCGGTGCAAAGCTAGATTGGATACGGATGGGTACTTCTTAAAGGAACATTCGATGATGAGACGAGGTTGCATCAGCATATAAGCCGAAAGCCGGTTTAGTGATGGGCGGTACAATATCCAAGGCTGTCTGCTGTTCGCGACAAAGATTACAACCATTTCCGGGCCTGGAAAGCAGCCTGGTCACTTGTTCTACCTGACGGTGGCTACCAATGCAATCACCTCGTGCAGAACGACGATCGAAACTTGAACGGGTTTGGCAGATGTTTGGCAAACCTTGATCTTCCGGTAAGTAAGATTATGTTGGGTATCCTAATCACACCATAGTCCTAGGCCAACAATGAAGTGAATGACTATTAAGCTTACAGGTTGGCGTTGCCTTGAGTCAGAGAGTCATCAAATGCATGATCGCATTGGAAGTGTATGATTAAGGACTGTATACCAATGCCGTTTTGCAGATAGGCCCTGGTGCATTGGGGAAGAAACGAAGACTAACAAGCCGAGTCAATACAAGCCAGTCAACGCAATACGATGTGAACAATGCAGTTCAACACGTGTCCATGAAACACCTTCTGATCTTTCGAGTCACAACATACAAGCTCCACAGCCCTCGTCGTTCTGTATGCCCACAATCCTGCTATATAGTTAGACTACCTCTGTTCGTCCTAATTTGGGAAGACCGCCAGAATGCCATACAGGCAACAGATACTAGGTAGGCCCAAATCTCTTCGAAGCGGGATCTTCTGTACGACTCTTCTTGGGTGTTGTCCGACGCTTTGGCCTCGCAACAGTCTTAGCATTTCTAATACGAGAAGGGGCAACGGCTTTTGCCAGTGCCAAGCCCCCGATCTGGTCTGCTGGTTCCGGTGTTGGTGTTTCGCCGCCCAAGTATTCGGATTTTGGATCAGGAACTGCAGCACTAGGATTATCAATGCGGATCCGCCGGTATTTCAAACCTGCTTTCATGGATTGTTGAGAGTCGTGTGAACTTCTACCCTGCGCAGAGGGTGCGTGCTGTATTGGATTAGCGTGGACGAATTGGCCGTGAATTCCACACGAGAGCACCGCGTGAGGAACGTCGATCTTGGTTCGCGAGACTTCTCCATCGATGCTTATGGTGGTGAGACTCACTCCTTGCTCGGAAAGCATGCCAAAGTGACGATGGACGTAAATACAATCTGAAGGACGAGGACTACTGGGCGTTGTACTGCTGGGTTCTGGCATTGCGTCAACTGTGGAGGGTGTCGTTCCAAAAACGAAACAGGGTGGGCAAATGAGTTTCAGATGACCGGCTGTGGTGGGGGATATCTTTGCAGACGATTCGATTGCTTTACGGGCGAAAAATTGCACGACATCTCCAGGATTGACAATCTGACCTGAAACATTGCTTCCCTCCGGTTCCGGTCCAATATTGCCGAGGGTTTGAGCCATCGAAAACTCAGGCGTGACATCAAAGTCTACTTCTGGGTCAAGCGCCAGAAGTCCTTGTTTGTTGCCCCAACCACCACCGCCACTGAGGACCTTATGAAAATGCCCGCCAGCTTTGACAAGATTGGAGAAAAACGGAGGACGGAAATTTTGCAGCACTGTTGGGGGGCTAACCAAAGCCCACACCTCTACGGTCTTCATCTCAATGCCAGGTTTCGTAATCCACCCAGTGACAGCGTTTTCGAGCTGCTTGGATGCAGGTTCGGCTTCGGCTTGGAAAATGAAGTGGCCTGCTTCGGACGCATCCTGCATTGAATGAAGTTGTCGTATTATGTTTCCCATGGATGTGGCTACACGCTGACGATGGGTAAGGCGCGCAATGGGAATGGTGACATGGAGGGGATATTTGTCTGGTTCTGGTGGGTAGGGAAAACCTATTCGCAAGACTTGTTCGTGTAGCCAGCGCCTTTTGACGCACGCCAAGGTAGGCTCCAATATGGTTTCGCCAACTATCCAACGCTGAGCTTGAATCGTTGACTCCCGCCCATTATTAAAAACAGTGTTCGCAACTGGGAGCCTGATGGTCTTCGACTGAAATGATTTAGCCGTAGAGGTATTGTCCATAGGCTCTTTGTTGGGGCCAAATTGGAAGGACAAGCTGCTTCGTTGTCCTTCAATTGACCTTGCTCCTTCTCTTTCGCTCTCACCATGAGACCACAAGTCTGGCGCTGCAGTTTCCGAGTTGACTAGTAGAGCAGATATGCCTTTTCCACTGTAACTGATCTCTTCTCCACGAGATATGGTCACGGTGTGTGCATGCGTAATCTGTTTCGCAGGAGAAGATATCCGATCCACGACGGCTACCAGCACATCTAATATCTGACCTTTCCGCCAGCCTCCGTAGGTCTGACGTAGAAGGTCTGGAATAAACCGATCTCCTTCTCCGAAGATTTTCATGTACGACGGCGTAACAAGCAGCACAAGCAATTGCGTCTTGTTTTGGACCAGTGAGTAGCTTGGTAGCTTGTTGATCCATCCTCGAGAGATCTATAGAGTTCAGCCTGTTGGTAGAAGCTGGGGATAGAGTCGAGCGTACCGATGGCTCATAGTGATCGGATATGATAGAAAATGTCCTCTGCGTCTGAGGGTACTGGTGTGATTGATCGGAATCGATGTTCACCCTGGCATCGGTAGCATTTACTGCACTGTGATGGTCATTTGAATGATACGATGCATACTGGGATTGCCATCGTTTTAAGGGAGAGCTGCTGTTCACTCGGCATGAAGACCGCGGTCGATTTCGGATGATGACCGCACCGAAGCCTACAGGCCTTACCAATATCATCGCACGAACGCTATATACATTCTTCCCACCTCGGAGTCATCCAACAAAGGGAGGTTTTACTTCACTCCAAGAACAGAGTAGTCTTGATGGATAGCACTAGTGCCGCACAGATGTGATGCCGAAGTTCAAGCATCGACTGTCGTCGGAATGGGGCTCAAATCACGTGATCTACATGGGACCCTGCCAACTGACCCCCTGAGCCTACAACTACTATGAATAATCCCTATATGTCAAGCGTCCGGCGCTTCGGGTAGTGGCAGCCAGTCCGCTCCGCTCGATGGCGGAATGTGAATAAAGTTTCACACCGGACTGGCGACAAGCGACAGAGATAACGATGGTCTCACTCACAGACACGGCCATGCCAAAGGGGGCCTTCCAATACACCGGTTATGCCTTGCGCAAATGTCGGTTGTTTTTGACCCACGATGATCGAAAGAGGCGGGTACGATATCAAGCGATGAGACCCTTTCCTACACCACAGTCGCGTAAACAGTTAGAAAGGGGCCTTTCATTGTCACTAAGCCGAATATTGGATACTTGCTCTGTCATTATTATTGCCTCGGTTCGCATCACATACGGATTCACGGGGTCGAGCATCGTCGCGGTCAATCTTGGCGATCTGCTGCCGTAAGCCTTCAAACAGGGTCCTATCCGCTCTCACCGTCAGTTAGGTTGCTGTGGCCCATGGTTACCTGCATTCGGATGACGATCGCTTTGAGTGGGCGGGTTTAGCTTGGCTAGCCAGATCTAGCCGACTTAAGTTGGCATGATCTTGATGGATGGTCCGGGGTAATCTGGCTGTGCGCCTCCTGGAATATAAGTGGGCTGTTGGAACTTGGCAGACAGGTTGCACTAAAAAAGCGGCATCCTCTGCACGTCTTGCTCTGTGATCTGCGTGCTTGAAATCTCTGGCGCAGAGCGAGGGTGCATGGACTGGCGAAGCATCGGAGATATGTAGAGGGATGTGATTTGCTGCACTGATAGAGCCCCTCATGTTGACCAATGAGCTTGAAGATCGATCTCTCTATCTCATGACTCCAGCAATGTAACCCTGCACGAAGGCGGTCTGGGGCATCGTAAAGCTCCCATGACCCCTCATCGGTGGAAGCCAGGATGAGACACAAGCCAGGGTAATTGCCTGGGGCTGAAGAGCGATGATCTGAGTGGCGTGTAGTCAGTGATAGATCGGGGATCAGTCCGTGCAGGTTCTGGGGAGGACTTATCGGAAGAGATATCGTCCAATGTATACAAATTGACGTTATTGTGTAGCCGCAGCGCAAGAGGATTAGAGAAAAGACCCATCAGCCTTAGCTACACTGGATTTGTAACAGCCAAAGAATCGAATCGTCCTTGCTGGCCTGGAGACGGGGCAACCAGGGTTCATCTGAAGGAAATTACAGCTCTTGTTTGGTTAGCTTTTTAATTAGCCTCTTTTCGCTTCAAGCTCGTCCTCCGTCGCCGCCTCGACGACTTCCGTTCCTTCAACTTGTTCCGCACTACCACCAAGTCCACCACCTGCACCCTCGCATGCTTTAACCCCCACAGTTCCTCTATCCTCTGGCTCGAGATCCGCACACAATTGCTCTGTGCGGTCTTGTTGCCGTCCATTCCTTTGGTTCCTGCTTTGCATCGCATCTTTCACACTCATTATCCAACGGTACGTATCGGTGACGTACTTTTCCAGCAAGGGATGATAGCAAAAGACTGACAGCATCTTCCTCTAGATCATCTTACGACACTACATCCAATCATCGTTCATCACTTTCATTGCTTTCGCCGTTTGACTACTCTCCATCATACCATGTATATGTACAATACACAATTCTCAACATTCTAGCAACTTGTCCACCTCCGAACAACAGATATCCATAGCCTGATATTCTCCAATCGATCACCGATGATCCAACATTCCTGATTGCTCCCTATCATAAGCCGTGCTTCATACTCGACGAGGATTGCTTCAGACACCATGGCCGACGTTGCCCTTCCACACCGGCCTGTTATACCTACTATGAACGCAATGGATTATGACCGAATTGATCCCAACGTGCCCAGAGCCTCCACTCTCGGAAAACCTCCACCGAATCCTCCCTTCGTGTTTCCAATGCCCCTTCAGCCAGTTGCTCCAGAAGCCTCTTCAAATCGTGCACCATCGTCGGAGAACACCAGCACCGGACCATCAAAGACTCGGTCACGCCCTCAGCAGCTTTCCATCAGTCGTTTGCCCGACTTTAAGTTTCAACCCTCCCCAGAAACCAAGGAGCCATTGGTTCCTGTCACGCCTTCTTCCCCAAGCAAGAGTAGGATGATACCTTCGCATCAAGGCGGGCATAGAAGAAATGGCAGCGAATTCATTGGCGGTGACGGAAAGAGTGCCCTTACAGGACTGATGAGCACAAGTCCGACCAAAGGCGATGGGATCCTACCGCCGCCGCCAGGTGCGAGGACCGGCCCTCCGCCCGGTCGCCGTGGTCATGCTCATCGCAGATCTGGCGCAGTATCGAGCCACGATTTTTCCGCTATTTTCAAGCCCGCAAACGAGACCCGAGGCGGCAGTGCCCCGTCATCACCCTCGGACCCTTTCGTCCAATTCAGCTTGGTCCCGAACCTTGACAGATCTTTATCGCAGCCCGCCACTACAGTTTCGTCAATGCCTGTCTCCCCTGCCGCTCATCACCGGCAGGCTTCATCGAGTGCAGGGCCGCCGCGGCCACGTGTAGGCTTCTCTGACCGTGTCGAATTCATCCCAAGACCGCTATCCACAATATCCTCCGAGACTTCAAGCAGTTTATCGACCATCCGTCCTTGCCACTCTGTGACTGGCAGCATTTCTTCGATCATCAGCAACGGAAACACAAGCTCACAGAATGTCAAGGCAGCAGGAAGTCCAGCTCGAGACATTGATGACTACGAGCTACCCCGGTCTCCTAGTCCTGGCCCCGGATCCAACGATTACTCCTCCAGAAGTCGCTCCTCGTTGGTGTTAAGCTCGGGCAGCCCTCTACCAGAATGTAGGACTCCTAGTGACCCACTATCCTGGACCCATGTATTTGGAAGCCCACTTGTTGATCATGAGCTATGTATTCCTAACGAGTACGACCATGCGAGAAGTATTCCACGGCTTTCTGGAGCTCCTACGGCATCAAGGACTCGACGCCGTCCGGTCTCTTTGCACAATCCCACGCTTGCCCGGCCAAGAAGTTCGCCTGAACCCAAAGTGTCAAAACGCCAGCAGAAGAAAGTCAAGACATGGGCAGGTTCTATTCTCGCCCGGAAGGCGAGGGAGTCGATGCAGGAAATGCAGCCCAGCACGCAAACTTCTCTATCAGCGCCGCCATCATCTGCAGCGGTTTCCAACGACCTCTCTTTGGAGAATCTTACATTTGATGAGGACACGTCCTACGTGATCCAGACAGCTCCTTCACCAACCCATAAACCACAGTCAATGAAAATGGACTCCCCGTCCCCCAGAGTCAACGCGAGTAGTCTGAATCCAGACACTGACGTAGACGAGTCTGATCTGGTCCTGGATCTCGATGCTGCACTCGGTACATTGAATCCAATCTCTGCGGCTCCTAGTTTTGAAGATGTCACAGCTAGCCGAAACCAAGCCGGGCGACGTCGGCTGCATAGCAGTGGAAGCATGGGATATTTTGACAAGACGGGCATGTACTACCATCGCCGCGCCGAAAGTGCCCCGGAAATGGCAGCTATCGATCGTCAGGATTTCTCCTCGCGGATGGTTAGTAACCAGGCGATGGCTGACGTTTTCGAAGAGGATGAAGACGAATTGGTGGAGATAGCAGCCACGGATGAAAGCAAGGCGGAGCAGGCTCAGGGACTTGGCGTCGCCATTGTGGATGACGCTCACAAAATTGGCAGCCCATCAAGGCCGGTCTCTGAACAACGGGCAGTCACGGCTTTGAACTCAATGGATGGTTTGCAGAGAGACACAGCAGATTCAACCACGCCTAGCGTCGACCAGCCCGCGTTGGGGACAATTGATATTGTGGGTGCAGATGAAGAACCTCGAGCTCCAGTAACTGCCAAGTTGCCGCATGAACCAGGTGCCACATCGACATCGGCCAGTGAACCCTTCAACATTGGCAGACCTGCTTCTGCCCCGATGCTGTACACATTGCCTGCCCCCAGCCCTACCTTGACGTCTCTGGAGTTCCACTCAACCGCTCTATCCACTCCTGACTTCAGTCAAACCTCCTTTGAGGGTCCCCGGCTACATACTGCAACTTCGTCGATCACGGATCGAGCGACCCTGAGCTCGTTTCGAGTCGGAGACCATGGATTTGATACTCGCGGCTCCGTCGATGACGTGCCTTCACTTACGAGTAGTGCCTCAACAATGGCAAGCGCATACCCGCCACGAATGTCCAGTAGTGCACCCACCCGTACATCTGCGGATAAACCCCCGTCGTTATCTAGCTTACCAACAGTCCCACGGACGCGACCCGGCAATGGTTCGAAGCGCTCCAGTCTCGCGAGCCTGTCAAGACTGGTAGGTGGATCCAGTGGGGAAAGGAGCAAATTGAACCTCACAGAGTATGCACAGCCGGAAGAGAAAGAGAAAATCGAAAAGAAGAGAGGCAAGCGTATTAGCCGGCTGATGCGGTGGTGGAAGCCTAAAGAGAAGGTCAGACTGTCATGAAGGAAGGATGAGCAAACGTTGGTTTCATTTTTAGCAAGACGTAACACTCTACCAGGCGTTCACTTGAGGCGGGCGTCCACAGAATTCAGCAGTCCTCGTTGACTGAGCAGACATTCACGGCGGCAAACATGGCATTTCTTATAACGAGCTCCTCCGCTATCTCTTCTCACACTATCGCAGCAAATCCTTTGCTGGAATCTCGCTTTTTACACGAAAAATTGATACACCTTGTCAACGGTGTCGAAGGGCCCGTCAGCCGATCGCTTTTGGCCCCGGTCGCTCTCTGAGCGAAGGATCGGGAGAAACCGATCTTCGCATGGCATAGCTTACGCTTTCCTTTTTGGACTGTGGTATATTCGAGATGAACACTCATATCGCACAAACGCACGCTTTCAGCGATCTTTGCAGAGTACTATTGTTCTTCTATTTAGGACGATTGTACCTACTTGGCCGGATGTGCTGGATCAGATAGGCTTGCTAGATAGAGAACCCCTTCGGAATCAAAGCATATTAGCTTGAGTAAGGATTCTGTTGCTCATGGGTTTCCTTGTGATGAGTTCATGCACTGTCAGACCTCGCATGTAAGACTTAAGAGTAGGAGCTAGACGAAAGTATTGCTTCCCATATCCTCTTATCCAACAAAGGCTATGTATGCTTCTTGGATGCTTCTATAATCTTCATGACCCTGGACACCTTCAATACCCGCTATGCCATACATTCATCATCGTTATACCCAACTCATACACCGCCAGCGGTTTTATCCTCATTCCCAAAGACCCATGATATCCAATATTCTATATTCATGCCACCCACCATATTACTCAACAGCACCACTTCCCTTCCTACCCCTCGGACTGCTCCACCGACTCCCCGCCGCACTTTCCCCAATCCCACTATCGGTCCCACCTCTACTCCCCACGACATCAATGGGATCAGCATCGATATCCCACTCTTCCTCCCCTTCGACATCCCCATCCTCCTCCCCATCCTCGCGATCCCTCGACTCTGCTCCTCCACCATCAACCACCTCCCCAGAGGCACGCACACCCGTCCGATCACCCGCACCATGAAACCCCTTCTGCACCGCCCCACGATTATTCCATCTCAAAGCGCGGCGCACACTCTCGAACCATTCACCACCTGTCCCGCCCTCGCCCACGACAGTGGGGAAAGGATATCGACCGGCTTCTACCTGGACGTAATCGCCACGACGGAGTTCCACGCGACCTTTGCCGTCGAAGGACGCATAAGCTGTGGAGCGGCTTGATCGAGGCACGCAGATTTTGAGGAGTAGGGTGTCGGAGAGGACCATCGGTCGGAAGGATAAGGTATGCGGACATATCGGTGTGAGAAGGATGCCGGGGATGGATGGATGGGTGAGGGGGCCGCCAGCGGAGAGGGAGTAGGCGGTTGAGCCGGTGGGGGTGGAGATGATGCAGCCGTCTGCTTGGACGACGGTGAGGAGGTTGTTGTCGCCGTACAGTTCGAGGTTGGAGACGTAGGGGGAGGGACCGCGGTCGATGACGAGTTCGTTCAGGACCTCAATTTGTTCGCCTTCGACCATTTCGGCGGGGGTGGAGGTGGGAGTGACACGTGACTTGCTGGTAAAAGAGGTGGTGCTGGAATTGGGCGTTATGGAGGTGTGGGTTGGTGAGCGGAAGACAGTGCAGGTGAAGCGCATGCGAAGGTTGACCCGCATGCCGTGGTCGCCCATGATGCGGTTGAGATAGGTTTTGTAGGAGGAAAATTCGAAGTTGGTGAGGAAGCCGAGAGAGCCGAGGGAGAAGGAAAGGATTGGTGGGACGATTCGTTGGAAGAGCCAGGAGGTGAAGAGAACGGTGCCATCACCACCAAGGGTGAGGACTAGGTCGAAGGTTTCGGGCGAGCTCCAGCAAAGATCCGGTGTCCAGTACTTGAGCATGCTGTCGTAGCGAGGGTTGTCAGCGAGGATAGAGGGCGCGTCAAAGCGTTTGGAATTACGAAGTTTAGCGTCAACGTAGACAGTTACACCCAGATCCGAGTTATAGCGAGGTGTTTGGAGCAGCCATTCGGTGAGCTCACGCGTCAGGTAGACGAGACTGTTGTCTCTTGCCTTTGTCACAATCATGATGGTCTTGACGGCCCGCCTAATAGGGCGTCGTTGTAACTGCTTGGATATTTCCCGAACGCTGGTCGCTGTTTGCATGAGCCTGGAATGCGAGAAGCCGTCATCTTCGGCTGCGATCTCTTCCAGCACACGTTCTGTATTGACGGCATCATCGAAACGCTGATGGAAGAAGCAGGGATACTTCAGGCGTGCTGCGAGATTCTGGCTAAGATCTGGCTGGGCCGAAGCAGTTTTTGGTCTTCGGCGATCGTCGAATTCACCCGAGTGTAGGCGGCTGGAGAGAGATGCTTTGATGGAGATGGGCGCAAGTTGGGCATTGGTCGGTGATCTAGAGGCCAATGCCTTCAAGACGGTCTGCTGAGGGGCGGATGCAGTGGATAGAGTATCCTTGTGGTGGGCATGGAGCGAATCGGACTGGAAGGTTGTGGGTATTGACGACTTTGCTGGAGGGGAAGACTGCAGCGAGGCATCGAGATGGGCGGGTGGATCTGGGAAGTTCTTCATGGCATCTCTCAGCTGTTCGTCGACATGGGAGGCACCGTTTGTATCCGAAGGGTCCAGATGCAAGCAGTAATCCCGAAGCCAGGCACTTCCTACGACCTGTGTATCTGGAGAGACTTTCATACTGCAGGCAACCTCAGGTTCAGGTGTGGAAGTTGAGTCGGACATGATTGCTGGAGATGTTTGAAAAGCCGGCTCTATCTCCCGCATTGGCTTGTCAGCGGTGCAAAGACGTGAGTTCAATGCAGGTCGGAGTTTGCGGTGAGATTCAGTCCGGATTCCTTCGGAGTCTGCTTGCTGCTACCCAATCAAGAGACGGGCAGAGTCTCGGGGGTGGTGAGCCTTGCCGATTGGCATTGTGTGAGAGTTACGAGGAATCATTCGGCGATATTGAAGGCTGACAGCCTGCTGGTTGCGATTATCTTGATTGATCTGAGGTCATTCGGTACGATGCGGGCCGTTGCCGTGAACCAGCTGTTGAATAATTGATGAGAGGATAATGTGGGGAAGTCCCTCTTTCGCTGCACTGAAAGAGGGCAAATGCAGAGACGGCGAAAGAGGGAACTAGTCGAAGGTGAGGTGGTAGTAGTAGTAGTAGTATGGGTGAAGGTAAGATCTCAATTGATGCACGTGTGGTAGCTGCAGCGGAAACCCGCAGCTGTTGGATGGCCTTCATTATTGGATAATCGGTGGTTGGCCACCTCATACTCCGGAACGGTTGATAACGCCAAGTCCCGATATCACCTGACACTTCAACTCCATCTTTAAAGTACCATTACGTTGTTTATCGCTCAGCGGTCGGTGGAAACTACAGTTGACAACTCGGCAGCCATGTTCAGCAATGAATACCTGTTTTGGATCTAACTGCCCTTCGCGAAAATGATCTGCCTTCTTCGAAAAATTACATTTATGGATCCCGAGGATCAACCGACAATCGAGGAGCAATGAGCCTACTTTTTATATTCGATGAACCATAAGGGCCTGATGGAGAAACCATTGCTATTGCATTCGCTGTTTCTTGCTACCTTTGGCAGTTTCCAAGAATGGCTCCGCGTCCTGACTCTTCTGAACCTCATAAGCCGAGCTTCCAGGGACCAAAACCACACAGTGGAACTCCACTAACAAAATGATCTTTCGAATAAAGTTCGAAATTACCATTATCTATTGCGATGACCGGCATTCTCAGGTGTCCAGCACTCTGAGCGGACTCAACAAGTTAGTGGAAGTTGGGTCGAATTTGGACTGACTAACCCGAATTTCGTCCGTATCGATGAGATCTGTCAATCTTCAGACTCCGCTACTAGATGATGCCCGCCAGTTGCGGCAGGGCTCGAGCCTTGATTTTCCTTCTCCCTGGCGGCGCTGGTTGGCCTCCGGGTCCGTCTCGTTTGGTCCAAAACAGGCTCTGGCGACCGGATGGGACATAGACCCGGATCACCATGTCCATCATGTTGTTTCGAGTGAGCATCGGCCACTCCCATACAGACCATACAGAGCCCGGATACAAGGGAGCGTCATCTGGCATAACCAAATAGGCAACACTGTGGACGGCGGCAGCAAATGCTTTCGACATTCGCCTTACCTGCAGATTAAATTCGGCTTCGGTAGGTGCGTCGCACTCATCGGTGATCGTGTTGAGGGCGACGTAGGTGTCAGAGGCGGTGTCATACATGACGAAACGGTCATCTGAGCCGAAATAATCCCTAGCCCAGCGCCTGGTTGACAGGAAGCCTTGTCGACCGATTGGACCACTTGTCGGGAACGAGGTCCAAAAGACACCAGGACGCGTCTGGACCCTTCCAGTCCTCATGATATCGTGCCAGTAGTCTATACTACTGATTACATCATAGCGTCGAATAAGTTTAGCACCTTCAAGGGTACTGTTGTGATCCTGGGCTAATGCAGGAGCGGAAGTTGTAGCGGTGATAGGAAAAATAAGGCCAAAGATGATCGAGTAGCAGGCAATGTATCCTACCCAGGAGACCCTCATCGTAGTTGAAGCAAGAAGTATCATATAAAATCGAAGCACAGAAACACCAATAACTTGTCAACTCAAGACTCAGGGTGGACTCCTCTTTATCATTGGGCAAGTTACTGTGATACTTAGCCCTGGAAGCTGACAAAACCTGACACGTAAGCGGCAGACAATCTGTTCATACCAAAGCTCAGTCTCATCTGCGTCACCAACAAGACTTGGCCGGGCAATGACCCTTGCTTCTCGCAACAACTTGCATGTGCGGTCTGCCTGAAACCTACAGCGGATGCATCTTGCCGTTGGGACGGTGATCAGCAGGATTCTCCTTCACAAAGCTATACTAAGCATGGAGAACCTACGTATTTATAAGCAATGTGCGCGATGGCAGTATGTCATTCCGGTTTGAAGCCATCGGCCATGGCCAAGGGACTCATCGGAAGGATTAATGAGCAATAACGAGCATTCATCGTAGCCATCAATTGCTTGACTACCTCTTCATAGCGTGCTTCTCCCGTTAGAACTGTTCGCTGATTTGATGAACTGTCGAGCCATCAAATTCGCTGCTCAGTAGGTATTTCTGCCAAAAGTCGAATAATGGCCTCATTGCCCACTTTTGAAGCTTTGTCCCAGGCAGTCCCACCGGTTGAATCCCGGACCCATGGACTGGCCCCTTTTTCAAGAAGGTATTGAATGGTCGGTACGTGCTGGGACTGAATAGCGCTTTGAAGGGGAGGGCCCCAAGTTGGACTGCCATGCGTATACTCTTGATCTCTACTGGTAGCGTTAATGTCGGCACCCTCCTCCACCAAGCACATGACTAATTCAAGGCGCGTTCTTTTCTCGTTCCCTGCCGCTATATCCAGCGCTCTTGTGCCCTTTAATGTGGCACCATGATGGATGAGATGCCTGACCATTTCAGGTTTTGAGCAGACGACCGCGGTCTCAACGGGTACGAAATGGCACGCCCATACTGGCATCTCATCAGAGATCACCCGGCCGGGGTCTGCACCATGTTGCAGGGTGAAGTTCAACAAGTCGAAATCAGATCTGGAGATAGCCATCTGCATCGCATTGCCATTGTATGGGAAGATCTGATGGATCAAGGTCGGTTCTCTTTCGCAGATCAAGCGGTAACATTCAAGCCCACCAAATGTTGCCATAAGAGCATGATAACCATCCACGTGTAACTGCTTCTTGTCGTATTTCATGAGAAGGAATCTAACAATGTGTGAGTGTCCGTTGGAGGCTGCTTTCCCCAATAGTGCTTTACAACCCGAGGGCACACCATATTGAGCGCTGAGCAGCCTCACGAGTTTAGCGAGGTCCCCATCTTGACATGCTTCCAATAATGGCTGCTCTGGTGGCCAGATCTCATCGGAAACCAACATGGTATCCATCGTTGGGTGTAGCTGTCACAGTCTAAGATGCAAGGTCTGTGTTTCGGAAAGGAGGAAAAAACACGTTTTATTGACATGGAGTAGACATTGGGCCAGACGCTGATCGGCAAAGGCACCAGCTGCGCCTGACTCCTGCCCGTCTGCGATTGGCGGTCATCGAGATTTGCACAGCCGGCGGTTCGAGATTGTATATAACTGGACAAACAGAGCTCAGGATTCGGTATGCATAAGGCACAACCCAACGGCTCAAGGATCGACAAACCGAAGGATTCGAGCGACGGCCGCTCGGTGTTGGGTGATACTCGTGCGGCCCAGAAGCTTGGAGTCTACTGGGGTCCTAATCGGGTTAGCGTTGTCAATCGCCAATCGGGGAAAATAGTGCAAGCATGAATCTTGTGAAGGATATATGAATTTTAGCTATTGGATTGGTGGATGATGTGCCCGTCTTGGCATGCCAAGTGATTAGACATCTGGGCCACATTGAACGTGGCTTGCGTGGCTCAGACGGATGACCTCCCCGAAATACCGCCCCATTACTACCGGCTCCACGACGGTAATGAAAGGATTCTCTACTACGGTACACTTTCAACAATCGCATCGCATAGCTGATTATCCAGCAAATCTCTCCGCCAACCAAATCATGCTCCCATACATCCTGCAGGCTGGCCCATCCCAGGCTGCTGATCTCCTCGCGCCTGCGCCAGGCACTCCCACATATCATCAAAGCTGTATGCCAATCCGCCATTCTGCCTGGCCTGGGTCCCCTGACTGACCGCTGCACATGTCTGCAAATAATGTTATTACCTGTCTGAAAGAAGAGGGTGGGATCCTACATTGGAACAAACCTTGTCGGCTTTCTCGATGTCGATCTGCATTGTTGAGCCTGTCCGCCAAGGTGTCTCCGTGCAATAGCAATTGCCAGCAGCCTGACAACCAATGATGTGAGCGCTACGTCTCCGGCTCCCGGCGCCCGCTTCAATGTCTACACTGCACTTGCGGAAGATAGACTGGCAATCGTCGAGGCAAAGCCTTGCTTCATCCGAGGCGATGCCGGAGACTCCTGTAGCGGCTGTCGGACCAGACGTTGTTGTACCTGCTTCATCACGTGCCGCTACACTTGTGGAAACCTTCCCTGGGATGTCGGCTGGGAGGGTAGGCAAAGCCATCGCGGAGGCAAGAGGGGTGGGCTGCATTGGAGGGTCTGCCACTGTGGCTGCTTCAGATGTAGGGGGCCTCAATGGACAAGAATCGTTATCGGCTCGTTTCCGAATGGCTTCCTGCTCTCCACGAGAATCTGCATCAGAGATTTCCACCACAATCCCCTACAAATCCCATCGTCAGCGCATGCAGTCACTACTACCAGGCTATACCTTACCGCGAAGCTCTGCTCAAACTCATAAATGTCCTCATTGGTCAATCGTGCAAACCAGGCATCGATCATAGCCTTCCCTTCAACGAAGTCGTAGAATACATCGATGCTGGAGCTTGGCCCATCAAGGTGGTTCCTATTGTGCCTTTCACGAACAAAGTTCATCATTGCAGTCTCTGCTTGGGAGCCGTGTCCTATGGTTGTATCTTCATTTTCCGCCGATTCTTCAGGATACGCGATGGAAAAAAGCCGAGGAGCTACCACTCCAAGCGATCGAGGAGCATCTTGAGGGGCCAACGAACATAGGACGCCAAAAGTCGATGTGGCAACGATAAGTGTCCAGTACTCTGGCTTATGGAAAACCATTTTATACAGGGCGATATTCTCTCTTCCAGATACTGGATGATATGTGCGAGATGCTTTGGGCGAAAGATTCGAGAAGAGACGTAAGGCTCAGATATACGTTATGATCTCAACCGCGTAGCACTCCGGTGCGGTTCTTCCTCGATATCACACCATGACCAATCAGCTGGTGGATGGCGAGAACCCAACACTTACCATTGGCCACTTGTTTTCTAGAGGTCCCATCCGTTCCCAACAATGGGGGCAGTGTCAATCTTGATACAGTCACGTTTATCCACAGCTGGCCTATTAAGCCGCCTTGACCCTGGTAACCCAACATTTTCACGTTGGAATCGTCGAATTCGCTGCTGTACCACGAGATCCATGATACAGGATCCGTGGCACAATCATACGCGCAGCCTCGCGTCGCCTGCTCACAACGACTTTCGAATTTGGGGATACACGACTAAAGTTGGCAACCCTCACAGGACCTCTAACGCTGCTACCGTCAGTGTCGGATTGTTGGTGAACAACAATGCCCGCAACATTGGTTTGGTGCCTACTATGACACTTGTCCCCAGCTGGGATGTGCGATTCGCAGTGATCTAGATCTTTACGTCATTCCATAGCCAGGAGTCAAATATGTGGTATATAAAGAGGTTGCAGTCAGGAGAATGCATAGTCTCGTTCCAAATCAATGAATCAATAACTTAATCTAACGAACTTCTTTAACATCATCACATTTCTGCCTGGAATTCCATAATATGGCGTCCGCAGCACTCGGGAGCGCATTGACTGGCGCCGCCATCCAAATGATAGGTCCTGTCAGTGAGACGATTACGCAGGTGGTTCAATTCTCTATCTTAAATTTCTTCACGGCCGGTACGGGAGACTCGTCATCAGATTATAGCGACGCGCAAAATACACTTGTCCGCGTCCGTGCCGGGCTTGATGACGGCGGCATGCAGAAGGATCTCGGTGGCAATACCCCCTTCATCGTTGGTTGGGACGTAAACTCGAACTGGGTTGGCGATAGCGGTAGTGATGAGAATCAGGGCCAAATCAAGGATGGCCAATTCGCAGATATTAGGAT
>QQTW01000793.1_pt1 | contig 20706 bp, 22 predicted proteins | sample 1904831 | NCBI WGS metagenome assembly QQTW01 (sample SAMN09435610, study PRJNA476489) | Subsurface metagenome, whole genome shotgun sequencing project. | reverse complement strand
TCACTGCGCGTGGGAGCAGTTTTCAGTTGGGAATAAAATTCGCTCATCAATGTCAAACTCGCTGTATCGCTGACATACCAAAGGCTACCAATTACAGTTTTTACCCCTGCTTGAAATGCTAAGCCAGCAAAACCTAGTTCGGCTTGTTCGTCGCCCAAAGCTGTGCGACAAGCACTTAATACCAACATTTCTATGGTAGGGCTTTTGTTCCAACCTGATTCGCTGGTGTATTGCCGCAGCTTGTCGAGCGACAGTTTTTCGCCCCAAAATTGAATAAATGACTTATCCTGCTTTCCTTTTTGAAATTCTGCATGAGTCGCTAAATGAATAATGCCGTAGCGTTGCGCTTGAGTTAAAGATTTAAGTTTGTTGAGTGTAAATTCTTCATCCAAAAATCCCGTGCCTTGCGACCAAAGTTTTTGAGCTAGTTCCGAGATTTCGACTGCTACGGCGGGTAAAGGTACTTGCCCAGAGGTACTTTTAGAAATACCCATTGCCAGCAAAGTTGTTTTGCGCAAATCGCTGTAGCTAGTATCGGTCATACCAAAACTGGGAATTAAAGCAATACTATACTTCTCAATCAAAAATTGCTTGCCATCGTGGAGAGCGGCAAGGGGAATTGAGCGCAAATGATTGTCGGCGGAGATAATTAGAGTTTGGACTTTATTTGCCTGTAATTCTGACTCTAAAGGAGCAATTAGCAATTGGTGCAGTTTTTGAGCAGACGGCAAGTAGCTAGTAGTGCCAGTTTTGCGCGGATTTGTAACTTCAGTACGAAATTCTTGGGCTAACTTTTGAATGTCCTCGGCATTGGCGCGTAAAGTGATGCGGCGCACGGGTAAAGGATCGGAGTTTTTAGTGGCATTTTTACGCGGTAGCACTAGCACTAAATCCAACCGATCTTTGAGGGTGACGACATAACTTAGAGCAGGTTTTTCTTTGGTTTTTTGGGAAATATTATATAACTCTTGCGAAACTTCTCTTAAAGTCGGGGTTTTCGGTGGCGGCAAATCTAGTTGTTGGGCGGTAGCTTTTGTCTGTCGTTCGTCAAATAAGGTAGCTGCTTGCTCGGTAGGGGCGGTGCGAAAGGTTTTTTCAAAGGTTGGTCTGTCGCTTAAAGCTATTGTGCTGGTTTGATTAGGAGCGGCGGCGGTTTGTCGAACTAGGGTAAACGCCCCTGCAACTTGACAAATGCGATCACCAGAGCGGTAATAAGTAGTGGTAACTGTGCCTGCAAATACGCCATCCGATTGCAAAGTACCATTAAAAGTATCTGTAATTGTGCCTACTTGGTTAGCATCAGAGGGGGCAGGTTCGCCAGAAGTGCGATCGCTTACGGTAAATCCTTCCCCTTGAAGCTTGCTATCTTGAATACTAAATTGCGAGACGTTTTGCCCCGTACCACCGCGTAGAATATTACCATCTTGATAAAGGGGACGTTGGATGTCTTCAAAGGAGCCATTAACTACACAGCGTCCACCAGTATAAGCAAAGTTTGGTCTTTTTAGTATCCAAGCAATACCCTTGTATTTAGGCGTTTGCGCGATCGCTAAATTTGGTGCAAATCCCCCAAACATTAACAAGATGGCTGCACTCAGCCTGCCCAACTTCAGCATATAAAAACCTTGTAAGTGCGATCGCTAAGATTAAATTCTTTCGTCTCTATAACTTTTGCCCCTTATGCCATTCTCCAGGCATTTGACGGATTTGGGTGCTTTAATGACACTCCTTTTACAGAGTGTCGAAGACTATGAATTACTTAGTAGTTTAGGCGCTAAAGGCTAATTTTAAACATTGAATCTAAATAGCAATACATCGCCTTCTTGGACAACGTACTCTTTTCCTTCACTGCGAACTAAGCCTTTTTCTTTTGCTGCACCCATAGATTTAGTAGCTACTAAATCTTTATAAGCTACAGTTTCCGCCCGAATAAAGCCGCGTTCAAAATCCGAGTGTATTACTCCGGCGGCTTGAGGTGCAAACATCCCCGCGTTGATAGTCCAAGCGCGAGTTTCTTTTGGTCCGGCGGTGAAATAGGTACGCAGTCCTAGAAGTTCGTAAGTAGCACGAATTAAAGCTTTTAAACCGCCTTCTTCTACACCTAATGAATTGAGAAAATCCTTTCTATCTTCGGCGGGTAATTCTACTAATTCTGCTTCTACTTGCGCCGAAACTATCACTACTTGAGCATTTTCTTGGGCAGCAATTTTTCGTACTTCTTCTACCCACTTATTACCTGTTGCTAGTTCTTCCTCAGATACATTAGCGGCGTATACAATCGGTTTATTAGTCAGCAGTCCTAAGTCTTTAATTGCTTCTAATTCTTCCCCAGTTAAGCCGATTTGACGCGCAGGTTTGCCTTCATTTAAAGCGGCGCTCACCTTTTCTAATACTGCTAATTCTGCCTGTGCATCTTTACTTGATCGCGCTTGCTTACGAGTGCGATCGCATTTACGTTCAATTTGATCTAAATCTGCTAAGGACAACTCCAAATTAATGATTTCAATGTCTCTATGAGGATCTACCGAACCCGCAACATGAATAATATCATCGTTATCAAAACACCGTACTACATGAACGATCGCATCTACTTCGCGGATGTGGGACAAAAATTTATTACCCAATCCTTCACCTTGACTTGCGCCTTTGACTAACCCCGCAATATCAACAAACTCTATCCGCGTCGGGACAATTTGCTCAGATTTAGAGATATCTGCTAAAACTTGTAATCGCTCATCTGGCACAGATACAACCCCTACATTTGGTTCGATTGTGCAGAATGGGAAGTTGGCAGCTTCCGCCTTGGCATTGGCAACCAATGCGTTAAATAAGGTAGATTTTCCGACGTTAGGGAGTCCAACAATTCCGGCTCTGAGCATAATACTTTTTCTTTCGCTTTACTATTGCCAGGATATCAAAAGTACAAGCTACTATTATTTTGCGCGACCGCACGGTGCCGAAAACTAACAAATGCGATCGCGCAGTTTCAAACTGGTGTAGGAATTGTTTGCGGAATTGGCGCGGGTACGGGTTGGGGAATTGGTGCGGGTACGGGTTCCGGTACTGGTGAGGGCATGGGTTGGGGAACAGGACTCGGTACGGGTTCGGGAGATGGTTGGGGGATGGGTTCTGGTAGGGGTGGCTGGGGGTTTGGTTCGGGTAATGGACCAGGATTTGGATAAATCATAATTAACCTAATAAGTTATTCCACTTCAATTTAGATTAAGTATTTAAAGCAAAATTATCATCCTTCAAAGTAGTTACTTTTTGAGGTGGGATTTTGGATCGAGATCGAACAGCGCGATAGGATTGGAGTCCTAACCCACCTAGGGTTAAAACCCCAGGCTAATAACTGAAGTTGGCTTAAGCCGACTAATTAATTCTTTTGCCAGAGGTCTGATGTGTTAAATCGAGATGAAACCCCCCTTCTAGACGCGCTTAGAAAGTACGCCAATAGCAATCATGCGGCTTTTTATACCCCAGGACACAAGCGGGGACAAGGTATTTTACCTAAATTGATTGATTGTTTTGGTTCTAAAGTCTTCAAAGCTGATTTGCCAGAATTGCCAGAAATAGGCAGTTTATTCGATTCTCAAGGAGTGATTCAATCGGCGCAAGATTTAGCCGCCGAAGCGTTTGGAGCATCCCATACTTGGTTTTTGGTTAATGGTTCTACTTGCGGGATTGTAGCGGCAATTTTAGCTACTTGCAGTACGGGTGATAAAATTATTTTGCCGCGTAATGTGCATCAATCAGCGATCGCTGGATTGATTCTTTCTGGCGCTACTCCTATATTTGTTAATCCCGAATACGATCCGGTACTAGATATTGCTCACAGCATCACTGGAGAAGGGATAGAAGCGGCTTTAAAGCAACACCCTGATGTGAAAGCGGTGATGATGGTTTACCCCACTTATTTCGGCGTTTGTGGAGACATAAAAAAAATCGCTCATCTCACCTATAAGTACAATATTCCGCTACTGGTAGACGAAGCCCACGGCTCACATTTTGCTTTTCACCCTGACTTCCCTATCCCGGCTTTAAAAGCAGGTGCAGACTTAAGTATCCAGTCAATTCACAAAACTCTGGGAGCGCTGACTCAAGCTTCTATGCTGCACGTCCAAGGCGACAGAATTAATATTAATAGATTAGCTAAATCCTTAGAATTAGTTCAATCTAGCAGCCCTAGTAGTTTACTTTTAGCTTCTTTAGATGCCGCACGTCAGCAAATGGCTGTGGAGGGAAAACAACTAATGTCTTGCACTTTACAACTAGCCAAAAGTGCAAGAACTCAAGTTAGTCAAATTCCCGATTTATCGGTTTTGGAACTAACACATCCTAAACCTGGATTTATGGCGCTAGACAAAACTCGCTTGACTGTGAACGTTTCCGGTTTGGGAATAACAGGATTTGCCGCCGATGAAATATTAGTTGCTTATGGTGTAATTGCTGAATTGCCTTCTTTGCAAAATCTGACGTTTATTATTAGTTTGGGCAATACCGCAGCAGATATAGAGAAATTAGTGCAAGCCTTGAAAACTCTTGCTACTACTCATAAACAGAGATGTAAGACAGACAAAAGACTACACACGTACAATTTAGAATCAAAATTAGCACTCACGCCACGTCAGGCATTTGATGCAAGTGCAGAAACTTTACCTATAGAACAAACAAGTGATCGCATTTGTGCGGAATTAGTTTGTCCTTATCCTCCAGGAATCCCGGTTTTAATTCCTGGAGAAATAGTTACAACCCAAGCCATCGCTTATCTACAAAAGATTCAAACTTTGGGTGGATATATCAGTGGCTGTAACGATCCTAGCCTCCAAACCCTCAAAGTAATCTTAGGCAAAAGCTAACAGATCTTCGTCAATTAAGACACTTTCTTGAGCTAAATGGGCGATCGCGCGATCAATAATATCCAACCCTTCAGTCACGGTATTAATGACACTCAACTGTCCTCGCAAATCTGCTGCACCGCTAAAACCTTTGGCGTACCAAGTCATGTGTTTTCGGGCTTGACGTACACCGCGATCGCCTTTATATTCCCATAAAGCTTGCAGGTGTTCTCGCGCGCATTCCAATCGCTGCACGGGATTTGGAGCCGCCAGAAACTCCCCAGTTTTGAGAAAATGGTCAACTTCTCCGACCAAAAAAGGATAGCCCAAAGTCCCCCGCGAACACATTACCCCATCGGCTCCAGTTTCTTCTAAACACCTTACCGCCGCTTCTACAGTGAAAATATCGCCATTGCCAATTACTGGGATGGAAAGTATTTCTTTCACCTTCCGAATCCACTCCCATTTTGCTGAACCATTATAGCCTTGAGCGCGAGTGCGACCATGAACGGTAATCATTTGCGCTCCCGCGTCTTCCATGCGTTTCGCAAAATCTAAAATCGTGATTTCTTTGTCACTCCAGCCAATGCGAGTTTTAACTGTAACCGGGACATTTACAGCTTTGACTACCTGTCGCACAATTTTCTCTGCTATTTCTGGCTGACGCAGCAGCGAAGAACCACCGCCATTTTTAGTAATTTTATTAACTGGACAACCCATATTAATATCTACTGTATCTGCTCCTTCTGCTACTGCCATTTGCGCCGCTTCTGCCAAGAAATCGGGACGACAATCAAATAGCTGAATGCTAATTGGGCGTTCGCTTGGGTCAATCTCCATGATTTTCGGCAATTCTTTGACGTAGTGCAACCCGGTCGCGTTCACCATTTCGGTGTACATCATCGAATCGGGGGCGTAGCGGCGGACTAAACGCCGAAATACTAAATCGGTCACGCCTGATAATGGCGACTGGAGGACGCGGCTTTTGACTTCTACAGTACCGATTTTAAGCGGAGTAGAGAGTCGAGACTGAAGCAGTGGAGACAGAGTAAACATAAAAATTAAGAGAGAAAATAGCAATCTAATAGACTTTCTACTTTAAGGATAATCATTGTTGCAACCATACAGATACCGAACCTCCTGGACAGGGAAATTGCCCCCAGCCGTCGCTGTTGGTGTAAATAAGGTTTTGGAAGTGGTTTGTACAATCGTAAAAAGCTACGTTAGGTCGAAACATATTCATCCATTTATAACCCTCCCCACCGTTGCTGAGGACTACAGCCATTGCGCCGGGATGCTCTTGGTTTCCCAATCGTGTCCACCCGATTGTATTTGGATGATCGAAATAATCGTACTGTTCGCCAAAATTGTAAGCTTGACGAGCAAACAAAAATTTGTCAATCAAAAAGCGATGAGAGTAAAGAATAACTGGAATATTACCCCGACAATTTGCATACTCCGCGCCATAATAATCAGCATAAAAAATACAGGGGTAGCCTTCCCGCCGCAATAAAATCAACGCATAAGCTAGAGGCTTAAACCAAGGTTCTACTGTAGATTCTAAAGATTGGCACGGCTGGGTATCGTGGTTGTCAACAAAGGTAGCCGCTTTATCTGGTTGCTCTTTAACTAACGTGCGATCAAAAATCGTTCGCAAATCAAAATTACTACTAGATTGGCTTGCTTGATGAAACTTATAGTGGAGAGGCACATCAAACAGAGATAGAGTACCTGCGCTTGCAGAGATATACCTATGCAAATCGTCAACATTGCCTGACCAATATTCTCCTACACTGAAAAGTTCGCGATCGCCAAAATGTACTCTTAGATGGTTAAGCCAATCGCGGAAAAAATCTGAGCGGATATGTTTTACAGCGTCAATCCGAAAACCGTCTACTTTGGTTGTGTCAACAAACCATCGTCCCCAATACTTCAACTCCTCGCGTACATATTCGTTAGTTGAATCTAAATCGTTTGCTAATAAATAATCGTAATTCCCGTATTGGTGATGAACATCTGTTTCAAAGCCTTTCTCTTTGAGGCGATAAAGCTTGTCGGAATTATTTGTAGTGGCATTGTAGGCAAGAGCATCAAAGCACCACCAAGACCACTTCATACTAGAATGGATATCGCCGCGACCGGGGAAGATAAACTTTGTGTAGGCAGTAATTTTGTGCCAGTCGCCAATGGTGCGGTTGCGATCGCTCCATGCTACTTCTTGCGCCCATACTTCTTCAACTTCATCACCACCATCTTTGTGGTTGAGAACTACATCTGCGTAAACTTTGAGGTTGTGGTTGTGTAACGCCTCAATAGCAGCTAGTAGCTGCTTTTTAGTACCGTACTTTGTGGCGATAGAATTTTTTTGGTCAAATTCTCCTAAATCAAATAAGTCATAAACACCATAACCTACATCGTATTTACCACCAGTTCCTTTGTAAGCTGGAGGCAACCAAATAGCTGTAATTCCTTTTTGAGCTAATTCTTGAGCTTTGCTTTCAAGTTCCTGCCATAGGTTACTATCTGGTGGGTTGTACCAGTGAAAGAATTGCATCATTACCCCATTCATTGGCATCACTCCTTTTTTTTAACTATCAATCTCAAATTGTGGCGACGATCAGACTACTTATTTAGATTAGGATCTGAGCTTTTCCATTCTGATAGCTGCCGATTTACAGCATTAGCAAAATCTGGAGATACTAATAGCACGTCAATATTGCCTTTAGATTTTGCTGGAGAATCGGCTAAAGCATACAAAAAGCTGCCGTTGAAGTCAGGTTTGCCCAATATTAGTTGATGAGTTTCGGCATTTTTTAAGGTAATTGCGATCGCACTAAGTGGTTGAGTCAATCCGTATTCAGCAAGTTGAGTAGTAGGGACAGAAAAGGTACGATTGCTCTTTCCCGTTTCCAGCAAATTGAGTAAGAAAGCAACCGATGCGCCACTAGCTGGCGTGTCGTTAGGCTCTTTCATTTGCCATTTAGAATCAATTTGCTCAAACTTTAGCGTCTGACTTTGATTTTTGATACTAAAAGACTTTACTTGGTCTTCAGTAAAAGCAAAAAGTTCCTCAGCGTTAGATTTAGCTTCTTGTCTTTGGGCTGCGCCTCGAATTTCGTAGAAGTAAACAAAACCTCCCAATCCTAGTGCTAACAACAGCAAAATCAAAGTTGTTTTCGGTAACTTCATAGTGAGGGATGAGTAAAATGTACTATCTACGCAGCCACCACAAGATAACTGCACTAATAAAGCCAATTAGCGGGATAAATCCTAAAGCAGTCCAGCTTAAAATACTAGCTTGGGGGGCTTGCAAATTAATCCGGCGGTTTTTTGCTTCTTTGGGACGTACAGAAAGCTGTGGCGCGGCTTCTTGCTTACTTAGCCAGCTAATAGAGTTGATAAATATATCGCCATTTAACTGCTGTGAAAATTGATTATCGGTAATAAAGTCAGAATTGCCAATCACAACCAAACGAGACTCAGAAGGCTTGCTGTTACTAGCAGCTTTAGCTTGACGGCTAAGAGCAACACCTAAAGTCAAAGGTCCTTGGCGATCGCTTTTTGGGTCAAATTGCAAGTTTTCGTCTTTCAAGTCACTTTCTGCCCAGCTTTGAGGGCTTGTTAGTAATAACGGAGTTGCCTGTACTCCCTCAACTATCGTTGTTTCAATTGGTCTAGCACCGCGATACAAAGATGACCCGTTGCCAAAATCTTTAGTAATCGGATGTTGCCCGTAGTTATCAACTAATATGACCGCAGGACCTAGCCCTACGGCTGCACCACTAGGATTTACAGCTAAACGGTTATCTAAACTTACACCCCAAGTTTTGAGCAAACTATCAATCCCCAAATTAATTGTTGGATCGATGGCTAGAAATAAACTACCACCTCGATTTAAGTAATCGCTCAAAGCAGTGGTTTCCGATGGCAATAAGCCCCGTCTAGCGCCTGCTAATACAACAACCGTGGCATCTTGGGGAATATTTGTCTGTGCCAGATTCAGCGCTTGGGTAGTGTAGTTTCTTTCTGTTAATCCACTCAAAGCTTGAGATAGAGTAGTTTGTTCGCCTGTTAGTGGTTGTTCGCCATGACCTTGAACAAAATAAACTTTGGCGCTAAAGTTACTGGTTATTTGTTGCAAAGCGTTTGTTAATCGAGTTTCTGATAAACGCTGTTCGCTATTTGCTCCTTGCAATAACTTTCTTTGTTCCCCAACTTCCAAATAAATTTCGCCGGGACTTTGGACATTGAACTTGTTGGCAAGTCCTAGTTGAATTTGGGGATCTACATACTCGTAGCTAAAGTTTTTCCCTTGCTGGCGATAGTTTTCTAATAAAGCTCGATCTTCAGGTCTTGGATCGCGCTCAAATACCCACACTTTAACGGGTTGCTGCAAACTTTTGACCAATTGACGCGATTGAGGAGCAAGTGTATATAAACCAGTTTCGGTTAAGTCTACTCGCGTTGGATAGCGGACGGCAAGAAAATTGATTAGTCCTAAAATCGCGAATACAGATAGCGTTGCCAGCAAAGCATTAGTTCCCGATTGAGTAGATCGTTTACTTAGCCAGCTACTGCGCGGGGAGTAAAATAATAGCCACAAGCTACTGCTAACAATTGCCGCAATGAGTAATCCTGACGGAACTACACCCCAACTATTGGATACAAGTCCAGCCGTTATTCCCATTAACGCGAGGAAAGGAGCTACCCAAGCTAGATATTGACGATATTTTTTCATAGGTTTAGGATCTTTGAAAACGCAAAGCATCAATTGATTGAGCAGTCAGAAATATACCCAAAACAATGTAGCTTGCAAATAAAACTAAGCTGCTAGTATCAAAAATACCTTGCACTAAGTTGGTGTAATGTTTGAGCAAGGAAAGATGACCTAAAGCCGCTCCCAGCCAGCCGCCGATACTTTGGGAAATAGCTTCTATAACCCACAAAAACATAATTAAACCAAAAGTCATAATTGCTGCCAGGATTGTACTGTCTGTTAGGGAGGAAATAAACATTCCCAATGACAACACCGCCGCCGCTAATAGAATTAATGCCAAATGTCCCAAAAAGGGTATAGCAGGAGGAACTGGGGGATTGGCAGCGCTAAAGGCGATCGCTTCGTAAGCAAATAAGGGCAAGATTAACACTGTAAAAAACGTTACTACTCCAAGCAGCTTGCCCACCGCCACCGCCCAATTGGTTACTGGTGACGTTGCTAGTAGTTCTAAAGTACCGCGCTTGCGTTCTTCGGCATACAACCCCATTGAAAGGATAGGCAGAATAAATAAAGCTAAAGAACTCATTACGCTTAAAAACGATCGCAAAAATTCGTAAGCTACATCTATAGGCGGCAAAGGTTGCCCAGTTTGCTGAGTTTGCAATTCGGCGGCGGCGACTTGCTGGAGGATGCCCTGTTCACCGAGTAAAATTGCCACAAAAAAGTACCCCGATAGCAGCCAAAAAATGCCAGCGATTGCATAAGCTAGGGGCGATGTAAAGTAACTCTGCAATTCTCGGCGGTAAATAGCAATAATATTGCCCAAAATAATACCCATCTAAGTTTCGTCTCCTACGGTAGTTGGCTGATCGGCGGGTGCTGCTAATTTATCTTCGGTGGTGACTAGAAATACATCTTCTAAAGTTGCACGAGTGCGCCGCATTTCATACACACCAATCCCCATATTTACTAACACCTGGACAATATCGCTCCCTGGTTCAGTTCCTGGTTCTGAGGATATTTTTAACACCGCGCGATCGCTCTCCTTCGCTCCAAGAGAAGCAATTTCTACTTGGCGCACGTCTAGTAAAAACTGTAATTGCTTCACAGCTTCAGCCGCTTCGCCGTCAATTTCGACTTCGTACTCTACGCCCCCTGCTAGATTTGCTTCTAAACCTTCAGGGGTATTGGTAACAACTACTTTGCCGCCATTAATGATTGTCACGCGGTTGCAAGTCATGCTGACTTCGGGGAGGATGTGCGTAGACAAAATAATTGTATGACTGCCTGCTAGACTTTTAATTAAGTTTCGCACGTCAATAATTTGCCGAGGATCTAGCCCGACGGTGGGTTCATCTAAAATAATTACGGGTGGATCGTGGACGATTGCTTGAGCAATTCCTACCCGTTGCCGAAATCCTTTAGATAGCTTGCGAATTAATACTTTGCTCTTTTGCTGAAGATTGCAGCGCTCTATAGCCCGTTTTACTGCTGACGTGCGATCGCCTGCGCTTACTCCCTTAACTCTAGAAACAAAGTACAAAAACCCCTCTACGGTCATTTCTGGGTACAAGGGCGGTGTTTCTGGTAAATAGCCAATACGCTGTCTAACCAATAACGAATTTTCATGCACGTCATAGCCAGCAATTCGAGCGGTTCCAGTAGTCGCTGGCAAGTAACCCGCTAAGATCCTCATAGTTGTAGTTTTTCCGGCTCCATTAGGACCTAAAAAGCCCATAATTTCCCCTGGTTCTACATTAAAACTAATGTCTTGAATTCCTGGGGTGGAACCATAGTTTTTACTCAAGTGTTCAACTTCAATCACGATTTTTGGTCAACCTCCGCAAGGAATACTTAATAATGCTCCTGAGTATATAGTTAACGCGATTTAGAAATTATGGTATTTGTTGTACCTAATATAGGCAATTTAACGATAGGCTATAGGCGAAAGATATTTGCTTAATGCCGCCAGTGCAATGTTGACACATTTGGAAACGCCTATCGACTTGGCTGTGAAGTTATTGACTCACTACAGTTTTGATTTGGGTGGCTGTAGTGCAACCGTACTTATGGAGCAGTGGCTAAAAGATTATTCTGATCGCTGGATTTATTTAGCTGTAATTGAAGCGTTGTATCAAGGGCGTTATAAAGCACACTCAGTAGAGCAAATTTTAACAATTTGGCAGCGCAAAGGACAGGCTTATTTTCGTTTCAATCACGAATTTGAGCGTTTAGTCTGTGGTAATTTTTCTAATGTGTGGCGAAAACTCGATCGTCCAACTATTGATAGCGATCGCGCAACGGCAAAAGAAGATTCTCTGGCGCGAAAATTAGCTATTACTAAAATCAAGCTGTCAACACGAAATACTCATCAACCCAAAGATACAAAGCTTAGCAACCAACCAATTGAGCAATTTAGCCCGTACTCCACAGATACTAATGAGTTCTACGGCAAACTGAAAGCGATCGCGCGAATAGTACCAAAATAAATTAGTGAATTTGTAGCAAATTAGTATACATAAACACTAATCAAACTATGCCCAAGTTAGACATTATTCATAATGCGGTAAAAAACGCGTTGATAAAAGATGGTTGGGTGATTACAGACGATCCCTACATAATCCAGTATCGCAGAACAACTTTATATGCTGACCTCGGTGCTGAACGTCCCATTGTGGCTGAAAGAAAAGGGCAAAAGCTTGTTGTTGAAGTAAAAAGTTTCGTTGGCACATCAAAAATACAAGACTTGAAAGAAGCTCTAGGTCAGTATGATATCTATCGCTACCTTCTAGAGGAAACAGCGCCAGATCGTAAACTTTACGTTGCTATTAGTACCGTTGTGTATAAAAGCTTTTTTAATCAGGATGTGGTGCAACTTATCCTTAGCAAACATCGACTGCCATTGATTATTGTAGATACAGAAACAGAGAAACTTGAACAATGGATAAATTAACTGATTACTCTACAATAATTAAGCAGATTTTGACGGGGTATGTACAACTGTGCAACCGCCGCCAGAATCAAGACATCGAGACGTTTTTAATTGTGGATGAACCAAATGGTCATTATGTTTGGATGAACCTTGGTTGGCATAAAGGCGATCGCATTAATGGTATGACTGTTTATGTTCGGCTGCTTAATGGCAAGTTTTGGATTGAGGAAGATTGGACTGAGGATGGCATTGCTACTGATTTAGTCCGTGCAGGCGTTGATAAGGAAGATATTGTGCTAGCATTCCACGAACCTAAAATGCGGCAGTATACGGACTTCGCCACAGTACCCTAGCGCTGAAGCATACAGAAGACTACAAAAATCATCCGCCGACGCTCTAAAATTAGGACGCACTCTTAAGCACGCCCCAAAAAATTGATAATCAACCTGCTGATGGTGTAGCCGTTTCGCTTTTTGATTCAGCCGTTGGTTTGAGTCCACCCATGCGGATTTCGGAGGTAAAGGAAGCCATGCTAAAGCCGCCGTAGCGCTTCAATACGCTAACTCGCATTCTTAAATTGGGACTTGCAAACCATAACCTTTCTTCTGAAGACATGGTTTCGTATTCAGTAGTTAGTGTGAGTGCGTCATCGCTACCCATAATATAGCTACCTGCGACGGGTGCTTTTTCGGCATAACCCATTTCTCGCAACAACTTACCACGAGTGGGATCGTTTGGATCTGGTACTGTTACGAGTACGGTAGAACCTGTATGTTTTTCTTCGTCCCACTCCATCGTCCCATTCCAATTGACTCTAGCGCCGCAGGTTGCCAATGCTGGATCGACCTCGTATTGCTGACAAAGTTTAATGACTTCTGGATCGTCCTTGGCAAGCATTTCAATTGTAATATCTGATTTACCGTCTTCAGCTTGCTTGAAAGCTAGGTGGTGGCTGGTACGATGAGAAAACCATTTACCTGCGCTTAGTTCAAAAAATTCTTTAATATCCATAAGTCAAAATTATAAATATCAACATCACTTTTATTGCTCACCTTTTAAGGTAACTTAACGGCGATCGCATAGTGGCACAAAATCCTCAATTGTCTCTATTTAAGCCGCAAGACGACCTAGTGAAATCGTTGCCGCTTGGGCAACATGGGGATGGCTATCTTTTTCTAAATATTTCAACGCTGAAATACTTTTATCGCTAGGCAAATTTCCCAATGCTTCCGCTAAACGCTGACGAGTCAGCCAATCTGTAGAAGGTACAAACCGGAGGATATGATCGATTGCATTTATATCTCTAATTTCACCCAAAGCGGCGATCGCTGCTTGTTGTAAAACTACTTCTTCGCTATCTAAAGCCCGTACTAGCAAGTCGTGGGCGCGGACATCTTTAAGATTGCCTAAAGATACCGCCGCACTAAACCTTACCAACCATTCGGTATCTTCATAAAAAGCTCTAACCAACGGCTCAAAAGCTCTAATATCGCCTAAATAGCCTAAAGCCCCCGCCGCATCTGCCCGAATACCATAATCAGGGTCAGTTTCAAGCAATTTTACCAAAATTGGGTAACATTCGTCAGTTTGTTTAACGCCTAGAGCAAATACCGCCATTGAACGAATTTGCAGTATTTCGTCATTCAATACTTTTTTAATTAACGGTACAGCATCCGCCGATGGAAAACGACGCAAAGAAGCAAGGGCAATCATGCGATCGCGTGAATCTTGACTTTCTAGTTGCGCGGATATATCTTGTAGGCTAAGTTCAGCCATGTAGTTAAAATTACCTTTATTTAATTGCAGTTGATCTAGAATTACCATTTTTACTTAGCCAGCACATAGACCAAGGGAAAGGTATCTAGCTACTAACTATAAATCTACCTAAATACTCTTGTCCTTGACGTTGGGGTACAGAATTATTTGCCAGAGTTAGGCTGTTAATTTTGAAGTCTGGCTCAAAATACTGACGAATTTCTGCCGTTGTTACCCCCAAAAGGCGGACCACCGGGCTGATTATGCGCCCAAAATAGCGCGATAAGCTCTCCAAAAGGTTTTAACAGAGATTTTACTAACTGAACGTAAGCAGGGCGATTGCCGGGTTCGATGGCACAAAAACAAGTGTGTTCTAGTACATAGTCAAAGTAATGAGGAAATTCGGCAGGTAAGTCGAAAATATTGCGTTGGAGAAATTGGGCAGAAATGCCGCTATTTTGAGCTAATTGGGTGGCAGATGCGATCGCTCTTAGCGCTACGCTCTGCGTAATCGCGCTAGGAGCAAAATCAAACCCAATTACCTCAAATCCCTTTTGGGCAAACAACAAAGCATCGTAGCCGCTTCCAGCACCTAAAACTGCTATTTTTCCTGTCTTTGGCGCGGCTGGTGAATCTAGCAAGCTGACAAAAGGCGGCGCGGCTTGTCCCAAATCCCAGCCCGTTGTACCCTCTATATAGCGATTTTCCCAAAACTCTGAACTAGCTACTGTCACCATCAAACTTTACTATCTTGCTTCTCTTTGAGTTGTAGCAAAATTCCCGCGTGTACCTCGCGGGTAATTGGATAAAAATAAGTCAAAACTAAACCACTAATTAAAAAAACCATCGGTAAAGGCCCTACAGCAAACCGGATAGCTTGCAAGGCTGTATCAGGCTGAATGGGTAGACTTTGCCCCACAACTGCCGCTTTAAACCCCGACTGTTCTAAAGTTTGACTAACTAAAAATAACCCCAAAGCTAAACCTAGTTTTTGCAGAAAAACCATAAAAGCATAAAAAATTCCTTCCCGGCGTTGTCCAGTTTGCAATTCATCTAATTCAATTACATCGGGAATCATCGACCAAGGAATCAAATAAGCTGTAGAAACTCCCACACCCGCCATAATTGCTAAAACATACAATAAAGCTGTTTGATTGGGTTGAATCAGAAATAAGCCGATTTGAGCAATAATCCACAAACTCATCCCCATAAAATAAACAGCTTTTTTCCCAAACCGCTTGCTTAAATTTGTCCACACAAACAGCATGGCTAAAGCTGTACCTTGAACTCCAATAAGTACCGTCGGTACACTTGATTCGGGTAAACCCATCCAATTAACTACAAAGTAGGGAATAATACTGGCGGTTAGCTGCACCGCTAACCAAGAACAAAGATAAATACCAATTACAAACAAAAAAGGACGGTTGCTAAAAACAATTTTTAACTGTTCGCCCAGGGGGATAGATGGTGGCTGAGGTAATTCAGTCCGTTTTGCCTCAAAAGCCAAAACCCGATCGCGCGTCCCAAAAACACACCAATATAAAGACAGTACCGAAATAACCGTACATACCGCCGCTAGAACTACATATTGTAAAGCGCGATCGCTAACACTTGCAAAAATAATTTGCGCCAAAATTAAAGATAAAACGCTCCCTCCAATCGAAAACCCAAAACGAAAGCTATTGAGGCTAGTACGTTCGTCATAGTCTTGGGTAAGTTCGGGAGTCATTGCCGTGTAAGGCAAATTGACCACAGTGTAAAATACTTGGGATACTACGCCAATGACGACGTAATACCAAAATAAACTCCAAACTTGAGTCGTGCGATCGCTAGCAAAGGGCGGTACAATCCACTGCAAGAAAAAGAAAACTCCAAAGGGAATTGCCCCATAAAGTAACCAAGGAAGGCGACGACCCCAACGGCGAGAGTTTGTTTTATCGGTCAGCACGCCTACAATTGGGTCGTTGACAGCATCCCAAACTTTGCCAATAAGTAAAATGCTTCCGGCGAGTCCTACAGGGATCCCCGCAACGTTGGTAAAGAAAATTAGCAGAAAAAATACGGTAATGTTGGCGGTAATAGCAGGACCCAAATCCCCCGCACCATAAGCTAGTTTTGTGGAGAGGTTGAGTTTTTTGGTTTCAGGAATTACTGAAAAATCTGCATCTGGAGAAGGATTGCTCATAGCACGGCTAGAAAGATTAAAATATTAGCTTTGCAACTAAGTATTAGCTCACAACTGCCACTTTTATGCCAGACCTTTATGTTTCTTGGTCAGAATACCACCAAAAAATTGAGCAACTGGCAGTAAAGATTTATCAATCGAACTGGCAGTTTAACCAAATTATTTGTCTTGCCAAGGGAGGCTTGAGAGTAGGCGATATTCTTTCTCGAATTTACAAGCTACCACTGGGAATTTTGGCGACTTCCTCCTATACCGGAGAAGGGAAGCAAACAAGAGGAAGTTTGACGGTTGCCCAACACTTGACAATGACTAGCAGCAATTTGGGTTCTCACATCTTGTTAGTAGATGATTTGGTTGATTCAGGCGTAACAATTAAGCAAACAATCCCTTGGCTAAAGCAGAATTACAGTTCGCAAGTTCAAGAAATTCGCACAGGCGTACTGTGGTACAAAGCTTGTTCTCAAGTTGTCCCAGATTATTACGTCGATTATTTAGCAGATGATCCTTGGATTCATCAACCTTTTGAGCAATACGAACAAATCGATCTAGAGGAATTAGCATTAAAAGCAGGCAATCCCACCTCAAAAAATATTAACTAAATAGCTGTAACCAAATTGGCAAAGTTACCAACAATCCCCCAGAACCCACCGCTAAAGCCGTAACACTCAAATCGCGGTCGAGATTGTAAACTTCGGCAATTACTATTGTTGCAAAAGCAGGAGGCATCGCCATCTGTAAAATGATCGTTAACTTCGCCGCGCCCGTTAGCCCAAACAAAGATAAAATACTCCCTAAAAGTAACGGCACTACTAGCATTTTGATACTCAGACTAATAGATGCTTTGGGTAAGCTATGCCAAGAATCTAGCTGACGCAAACGCATACCTATCAATACCAACGACAAAGCTACAATTGCCCAACCTAAAGTTTGTAAAATTGTTTCCGCCAGCGTAGGTAAGAGGACTTGCCGAAATAGTAAACCTACACCAAAACTCCATAAACTAGGATTAATTGCGACTTCTTTTAATAACTGCCATTGACTTTGTACCCCGCCGCCATAAGCCGCCGCTAATACAACTCCTAACCCATAAGCGCCTAGGGTTGTCCCTAGCAAATCGTAAAACAACGCATAGCCAAAGTATTGAGTACCAACAAAAGCCAAAGTTACCGGATAGCCTAAATACCCAGTATTTCCTACCATCGCTGCTAATATAAAACTACCTTGAGTTTGCCTACTCCAAGAATTTGAAGCAGTTTTGCGATTACTTTGCCAATTTATCCAAATCCACGCTAAACCCGCCCCTAAAAAAATCGCTATCCAAGCAACTATTGGTGCAACCCAAATAGCCCCCGACAAATCAGCTTGACGTAAAAAAGCCACAATGCTGAGGGGAACCCCTACCCAAAACAGAAATTGTCCTATATAGAGGGGAATAGTTGCCGGAAGTTTGCCACCCAAAACAAACCCTGATAGAACTAACACGATTAGCGGGAAATAGAGTTGTAAAAGCTTCATCAACAACCGAAACGTAAAGATACTTTAAGCATAATCACCAAGACTTAATAGTAAAGTCTCGGCACTTAATTACTCGTTGGTCTAAAATTGGCTAGTGGCGAGTCAACAATTGCAGGAGTTGGTTTGTGGATAAGGCTAGGTTTTCTAAAAAACTGAAAAAGGTTCCCGCCCGCTCTTTAGATGATATTCCAGAGGCATTAAGGGACAATCGTAAAGTTAAACCTCGTCGCTCTAAATCGCTGGCGATAATTGGTGGTGTAATTGGGTTAGGGCTAATTGGCGCTTTCGCCTTGTTATGGTCTTGGAATGCTTCTCAACCTAGTAAAGTTAGTCAACCCTCGGTTACAACTTCTCCTTTACCCGCCACAAGAAGTCGCCCCAGTAACGAAAATGTACTATTAGGACACTTTGCTTATCCTGAAGCATCCCAAAAAGATTTGCAACCAATTTCAAGCGATCGCCGTTTAAAGCTCCGCAAAGCTGCCGCTCAACAATTTAGAGCCATGAGCGCCTCTGCACGCGCTTCTGGGGTGACGTTAGTGCCAATTTCTGGTTTTCGCACTGTTAAAGACCAACAGCACTTGTTTTTTGATGTCAAAGCCGAGCGAGGACAAACTGCTACCAAACGCGCCGAAGTCAGCGCTCCGCCTGGATATAGCGAACATCATACGGGCTACGCAGTAGATATCGGTGATGGCAGCGCACCTGCCACGAACTTGAGTACAAAGTTTGACAAAACTAGAGCTTATAAGTGGTTGTCAGCCAATGCAGCACGTTATAGCTTTGAATTGTCTTTTGCCAAGAATAACCGTCAAGGAGTAAGTTATGAGCCGTGGCATTGGCGTTATGTAGGCGATCGCGATAGCTTAGAAACCTTCTATAAAGCGCAAAATCTTAAATCTCGTCTTAATCCTTAATAGGTTACTACGGCGCGTTTTTAGACACTATCTAAGCTAATTTTTGTAGGAGCTTGTACCATAGTGTGATCGCTTATACTTATTTTCGAGCTACTACAAAGAATGCCGTTGCATCATTCCATATACCTTTGTCTGTAGCTAGTGCCTTAACCTCTGTTAAGTATTCAGCCTTCAATTGCGCTAATTTATCTTGGGATAGTTGGAATACTTGATATCCGCAAGCACTATTTGAGTTTCCCTGCCAAGCACTTTGGGCTTCGTTAAGATAGAAGCCAAATTGTTCTGTTTGAATGTCAATATCTTTAAAGCCTGCTTTTTGTAGCATTTCTAGGCACTTCTCAGGCGTACCAAGAATTTCGTTAGGATTGGGAACTGTAATACCATAATCTTGCAACTTTGCTCTATATAAGACAGATGTTGTCATAGCTGTTTCGGCGAAACAAGAAAAGGCGACAATTCCCCCTGGTTTTAGAAAGCGATACCACGATTGCAAGACAGCAGGAAGATCGGTTAAATATACAATTGCAGACGAGCATAATATGATATCAAAGCTGTTATCAGCAAAGTTGAGATAGTCTGCATCGGCTTCAACAAGTTCAATATTGAGTAAACCTTCAGCATCAATCTTGGTTTGCGCTTGCTGTAGCATCCCTGACGATATATCTACGCCGATTACTTTACCTTCATTACCGACAATTTTTGCGGATGCGATCGCTACTATCCCCGTACCTGTAGCTATATCTAAAACTTTTTGTCCCTTTTGCAACTTTGCAAGTTCAACTAAACGATTAGCAAAGCGATCGCGCCATTGGTTGTCATAGTTAGTTCTAGAATTAAAGTCAGTGATTACTCTTTGCTTGTACTCGTTAATATCTTTTTGCATAAAAATTTTCTAAGCTTCATAATTTCAACCAGTTAAATAAGTCCGCTACAGTCAGCCGCAAGCCTTTAACTAAATCAGGAACAGGCAATATATCATTTTGCGTTAATATTTTTGTCTGCTGATTTGCCGGATAAACTAGCACAGCTTTTTCCTCTGGATCGATGAGCCAACCTAGTTTGCTGCCATAATTTAGGCAGTGTAAAATATTACCTGTTACTTTTGTTTGCCGTTGATCTAGCGAGAGAATTTCAATTGTCCAATCAGGCGCAATGGTAAATACATTAGCAATATCACCATTTTCATCAACGGGTATTCTTGACCAAGCAAAAACAGTTACATCTGGTACGATTGAACTTCCACCAAAGGTACAGTGTAATTCTGGGAATGCTAGAGCAATTTGTTTTGCTTCAACTATTTCGTTGATAGCGGTAACGAGCTTACCTTGTAATTTGCTGTGTTTCCCTTAGCGCATGGGTTTTTGGATAACTTGACCGTCGATATACTCGCTATAGGGTTTAGTTTCTGGTAGTTTTAGAAACTCCTCTAGGGTAATTTTTGTGGGTGCTTGTACCATAGTGCGCTCGCCTCTTTCCTTCCATACTTACTAATATGTCAAACTAAAGCTTTTTTCATAACCCAATTTTGAATAATATGTACGTCAACTTTTTCAAATCCTAGCTTTTGGTACAAATGCAGAGCATTTTCATTTGTTGGATCGCAACTTAGAGAAATTTGCTGATAACCATCGGCTTTTGCTTGTTCAAATAGATGAATTAGCAAAGATTTTCCTACGCCTCTATTTCTACAATGAGGGAGGATAGCGATCGCAATTTCTGGAGTGCGATCGTCTACATAACCATAACCAGGATTATCGGCGGTAAAAAGACGATACCAAGCTGCGCCAATAGGCGTAGGAAAATCTTTGCTAATTCATCTATTTGAACAAGCAAAAGCCGATGGTTAT
>QQTW01000792.1_pt1 | contig 20714 bp, 18 predicted proteins | sample 1904831 | NCBI WGS metagenome assembly QQTW01 (sample SAMN09435610, study PRJNA476489) | Subsurface metagenome, whole genome shotgun sequencing project. | reverse complement strand
GCAAATATAATACTTGTATCTTCAGCAAGTACAACACTCCAGTTTAGTTGCGGCAATCCCTCAACTTGGTCAATCGGAGCGTAGGATATTAGTTGTTCAGCGTTGTCAATTTTGTCAACGGTTACCGCACTTGTTACCTTCTTAGCCGCTTCCATGCCAGCAAAGGGAGCAAAATCTTCTCTAGCATCTCGACCTACTTGCTCTTTTTCCTTGGCGGCAAAGAACTTGCCATCGGGGCCGATTACATGGTATTCCTTTACGGCGGCGGTTTTAATCGCTTCTCCTAGCCGAGCTTCTTCTGCCTGTAGAAGTTTATCTAGGTTTTCCACAGGTACGCGAGTCCGCACCATACCAATTACGTTGCCTGTATTTGTATCTACAATAGGCGCAGCTAGAAAGATAGAATACTTTCCGGTTAAGGCTGACTTTCTGGGAGGAGTGATGACCGGACGCTTGGTTTTTATGACCTCTTTAAAATAATCACGCTCACCAAGACCAGTAATAGGCTCCCCTGAGCTTTGCAGAATTGTATTTCCAGCAAGATCCGCCACAGCAATACTGTCGTAGACTCCGTAAATCTTTGAATAGCGATCTAGTACCTTTTGCTTTTCTTGGGAAGTCGTTACCGCTCGTACTTTGGGATTTGCAAGAATGGGAAGATTAGCAAGTACCTGTACGTCTCCGTAGCGTGCAGACATAAAGTTACCAACTTGATCTCTAAGGGAGATGGCAATAGATTCTTGATCGTCCGTCGCATTTTGTCTGAGGTTTCTGCTAGATGTGCCATAATCGACCACTCCAATTGCTAGCAAAGGGACGATACCAAGAGCGATCGCGCCTAAAGTTACCTTAGTTCTAAGACTGGTACGCTGCCACCACGACAGGTTATTCATCCCTTTGGGCATTACCCTAACAGTAGATTTATCTGAAACGGTAGATTGGGAATTAAACTTTGTTGGTTGGGAAACTGGAGAAACAACCGCCGACTTGAAAAAACCACTATCATCGCTACCATTATTAGCCTTATTGTGACCGTTAGTGATGTTGGATTCAGTGGGTTTGGGAGAAATTTTAGTCATGATGTCAACCTTAAAATTTGGTATGTATTGGGAATTTACAGAAATTGGTCAATAGAAATACAAAAAGCTATAAAGCTAAAACATAGGCGGTCTAACATTAAATGTAGAGACGTAGCATTGCTACGTCTCTACTCTATTTGGGCATTCCAGCGATGATTGAGTTTCCGTCTAAGACAACGACAATTTCACCGTTATTTTTTAACCAATAGCCGCGTAGAAATGGTACCAATGCCGCATTTACCGCCGATTCTGGGGGCGATTGAATCAAGTCAGAATTGAACCATTCCATATCTTCTACGCGGTTAACCGCCAACCCCAGCATTTTTTTACCTGCCGTACTGCTTTCTTGTCGCCCGCCAGCTTGCTGAGAATTGATCACAATTGCCGTATATAGCGATCGGCTGCCCGTTTGTTGGTACAAGGGCGTACCGCCTAGCAAATAGCCCAAATCGACCAGCCACAAAATTTCTCCTCGCCAGTTGTACACGCCAATTACCCAAGGGGGCATATGGGGAATGGGTACAACTTTAGATGTAGAAACGGTGAATACTTCGGTCATTTGATCCACTGGCAAGGCGGCGTTGAGGTCGGGTTCTAGGTGAAAGCGCAAAAACTGCTCTTGTTTTGCTTCTTCGGCGGTTGCCGACCCCATAGAAATGCCTTTAGTCAAAAACTCAGATATCATCGCTGTCTCCTGCTGCAATGCGCTTATACAAACGCCTTATTTGATGAGTTGTTTTACTGTTTTTAGCAGTTCTTCTTGGTCTACAGGCTTAGTAATGTAGGCATCGGCTCCTTGTTTTTTGCCCCAAAATTTATCCATGTCGGTTGACTTGGTAGAGCAAATTACAACTGGGATTCCACTGGTAGAGCTTTCGGCTTTGAGATCGCGGCATAGTTCAAAACCACTGCGATCGGGCAATACTACATCCAAAACAATCAAGTCTGGTTTTTGGCTGCTAATTTGGGTCATGGCCTCTTTGCCATCGGTAGCGGTAAGTACAGTTAATCCGCCTTTTTGCAGACAGCTAGTAATTACGTCCATTTGGGTAGGAGAATCTTCAACGACTAAAACTGTACTCATGGTGTTTTCCTGTTTAAAAAAGTTGGGTAATAAAATGAACTTTGGCGAAGGCATTAGGCGCTTTGCCTAACTAATCTTCTACCAATTCGCTGAGATGCTGGCGGGTTGCTTCTAGCACCGTTTCGGCGTTAGCTGGTTTGCTCAAAAAACCAGAAGCACCAACGATTTTGGCGCGTACACGGTCGATGATGCCGTCATTTCCAGTGAGGATCACAATCGGTGTATCGCGGAATGCTGATACTTTACGCAGTTGAGTACAAATTTCATACCCATTAGTATTGGGCATGATTAGATCCAAGAAAATTAGATCGGGCTTGCGACTCAATAAAGTAGCGATCGCCCGTAAGGAGTCTTGCACACCTAAAAACCGATAACCTCCAGTTGTGAGGATTTTTTCCATACTCTGGCAAACTAAAGGGCTATCATCGACGCAAGCAATTAGCGGTGCATGATTGCTTTCGGCGGTGGGTTTTGGCGCGGAGGGACGAGCAGGAGCCGGAAAATCTGCAAGCTCGATTAGCTCTACTATTCCCGATTTTAAAAATGGCAGTAAAGAGCTAGTCACTTGAGCCGCATCGCGCTTCATGACTACGCCAAGTTCCCGCAAAGTCCTGTGTCCATCTAACAGCTTGACCAGGTTTTGATAAACCGGAGCCGATACTTGTTGTTGGAGTTGCGCTTTTTGAGCAATAGTAGGTGCTTGATTGGGATGGACTTCGCTAACGTTGGCTTTTTGCCATAGCATTCTTTGTTGTTGAACTTCTCCCAGCACTAACCCTGGATCTAGCAAAGCTAATTGAACGGGAACCGATATATGTTCTGGCTTGATTTGAAAACTTACTTGAATTGCTTGAGTAATATCAAACAGTATTTCGCTAACAATCCCATGGATGGTTTTTGCTGCTTGTTCGCGGCTAATTTGGTTGCGTTCAACTCCTAAATGTAATAGTTGATATTCCCACGTTGTCACGGCGGACAACGATGCTGGATTAGAGATATTGACTACTAAGGTTTTTAATTGCCCAATATCAAGCTGCGGACATTGAGCTAATAGGTTTCTTTGCCAACGTCTTACAGGATGATTGCCTCCAGTGGCGTACAAAATCCTCCCCAAAAATAAGCAAAAATTCCAATCTTGCGCTAATATTCCTTCTCTGGCTGTGCTTTTCACTAGCAAGTTGCCACTGAACTGCTCTTGTTTTAATCCAGCAAGGGTTTTAACTAAATCGTTAGCATTCATAGTTTGAGCAATCATAATTATTTCTTTTAGCTCCAAATATAGGCTTATTCTTTTTTGTTAATTGAGATATATTTGCTCCATGTTTTTAGTGTGGTATTTGCTAACAAAAATTAGCAACGATAATTTTACTGAAAACTTTATTGGGGTCATTGGTTGAGTGAGGGGTTGATAAAAATCGTAAGTTTCAAATTTAAAATAAAATTTTTTGACATTTTAAAAAGCTAAGAACTTCCTCACCCAATCTTTTCTTGATCATGACATTCCTCTAAATAATCTAGATCCGTATCAACACTGAATTTACTGAGGGCCCTGACAGTGTACCTAAGTATTACTGAAACTATTTGCTAGGCTTTGAAACTACCCAAGAGTAAGTATTAGAGCTACTTTTGTCCTTAAGTTGCTGGTATTTGCTGGATTTTTACAGGTGGCTAAAATCTAGAGAAATGTTGAAATTTAAGTTTATAGAGGGAACGAGAAAGTTTTTGCAACTTGAAGCAATGCCAGCAACCACTCGTTAGTAACTTATTGCTAGTTAAAGGCGATCGCGCCTCAAGATAAGTAAAAATACGCATTCTGCGCTTAAGCTACTAGCCTATACAGTTAAAAGCGACTTCTTTCCTCTCCAGAATTTTCCTAATAAGCAAATTAACTAAACTTTCTGTCGTTGAGCTATTTTTGACGGATTTCGCAGGTTCTTAACATCTTTAGAGCAAAGTTCAAATAACTTCCTAGTGAATTTACTGAGGGTTTACAAAAACTTTATATAAGGAGAAGGTAATTCACTAGGAATTTACGGTGGTTTATAAGGTACGGCATTAAAATAGTTACTAAGTAAGTTATATAGGCTTAGACTTTTCAACCTTCGCTTCTATACTGATTGGCTATACCAAAAGTACAAAACGCTTCTATCCGTAAATTTGAGGTAATGCAGTGATACTGGCTGGTGGATTAGGTACTCGATTGAGGGAGGAAACCACAATTAAGCCTAAGCCAATGGTAGAAATTGGCGATCGTCCGGTTTTGTGGCACATTATGAAAATTTATTCTGCGTATGGCATTAATGATTTCATTATTTGCTGCGGTTATAAAGGCTACGTAATTAAGGAATATTTCGCCGACTATTTCTTACCTATGTCTGATGTAACCTTTGATATGCGATTCAATCAAATGAATATTCATTGCGGGTATGCGGGGCCTTGGCGCGTGACTTTAGTAGATACAGGCAATCAAATCATAGTTATCAGTTATTCAAATAACAATACAAACTGATAGACTGCAAAATATTTAGATTTTAATTACTAGCTTATATTGGTTTTAGAGGCAAAAATCTTCATGTACGATCTGGCAATTATTGGTGGGGGAATTGTTGGTTTAGCGACAGCACTGGCTGCAAACCAACGTTTTCCGCAGGCGCGAATTATAGTTTTAGAAAAAGAAAGTAAGTGGGCGCACCATCAAACCGGAAATAATAGCGGCGTAATTCATTCAGGGATTTATTACAAACCTGGAAGTTTTAAAGCAAAGTTTTGTCAAGATGGTAGCCGCTCAATGGTGGAATTTTGTCAAGCCCACGATATCAGTTATGAAGTCTGCGGTAAAGTAATTGTTGCTACAGAAAATGATCAATTACCACAACTAGAAAACCTTTATAGGCGTGGTTTAGAAAACCAATTGAAAGTTACTCAACTTTCGTGCGAACAAGTAAAAGAAATTGAGCCTCACGTTAGCTGTATAGCAGGGCTTAAAGTCTTTACAACTGGGATTGTAGACTATAAGCAGGTATGTCAAAAATACGCCGATATAGTTCAATCTTTGGGTGGTGAATTACGGCTTAATACCAAAGTTAATAAAATTCGCCAAGTAGGTGAAAATCAAGTATTAGAAACGAATCAAGGTGCTTTTGAGACGCGCTTTGTAGTCAATTGTGCGGGATTGCATAGCGATCGCATTTCTAAACTAGCTCAAGTAGATCCTCAAGCTAAGATTGTACCTTTTCGCGGAGAATATTACGAACTTACCCCCGAAAAGCGCCACTTAGTCAACACTTTAATTTATCCCGTACCTAACCCAGATTTTCCTTTTTTGGGCGTTCACTTTACAAAAATGATTGATGGTAGTGTCCACGCTGGGCCTAATGCAGTTTTGAGCTTTAAGCGTGAAGGGTATAAAAAAACAGACTTTAACTTACGTGATTTTACGGAAGTTATGACCTATCCTGGTTTTTGGAAATTAGCAGCAAAACACGCTGACGAAGGTATCCAAGAAATCATCCGCTCTTTTAGTAAAGCGGCATTTTTGTACAGTTTGCAAAAGTTAATTCCTGAAATTAAATCCGAGGATATAGTACCAACTCATGCGGGAGTCCGCGCCCAAGCTTTAAAACACAATGGTCAGCTTGTAGACGATTTTTTGATAGTTCAAGGCAAAAACTCCGTCCACGTTTGCAATGCACCTTCTCCGGCGGCAACATCGTCTCTAGAGATTGGCAAAGCGATCGCCCAAGCAATCCCCGAATTACAGCATTTACAAGTTAAAGTTAAAGTATAGGATTATACAAAAATGAAAGTATTAGTAACAGGTACAGAAGGCTATCTTGGCTCATTATTACCGCCTTTATTGATGGAAAAGGGACACGAAGTATTGGGAGTAGATACGGGGTATTACAAAGTTGGTTGGCTGTACAACGGGACGACAGTAACCGCTAAAACCCTAAATAAAGATATTCGCCACATAACTACCGAGGACTTGGCGGGAGTAGAAGCGATCGTGCATATGGCGGAATTGTCCAACGATCCTACCGGACAACTTTCGCCAACTATTACTTACGATATTAATCATAAAGGCTCGGTACGCTTGGCAAATATAGCCAAAGCTGCGGGAATCCGGCGATTTGTGTATATGTCTTCTTGTAGCGTCTATGGCGTAGCAACCGAAGGCGATGTGACCGAATCCTCTCCTGTCAATCCGCAAACAGCTTACGCCGAGTGTAAAACATTTGTAGAGAGAGATTTGCAACTAATGGCAGATGACAACTTCTCACCTACATTTATGCGGAATGCAACAGCTTTTGGTGCTTCGCCAAGAATGCGCTTTGATATTGTGTTGAACAATTTATCAGGACTTGCTTGGACGACTAAAGAAATTAAAATGATTAGTGATGGTACGCCTTGGCGACCTTTAGTTCATGCTTTAGATATCTGTAAATCAATTTATTGCGCGCTAGAAGCACCCCGCGATATTATCCATAATCAAATTTTTAATGTTGGCGATACAGCAAATAATTATCGAGTTAAAGAAGTTGCGGAAATTATTGCTAAAACTTTTACTGGTTGTCAGCTAACTTTTGGGGAAAATGGCTCAGACAACCGTAGTTATCGAGTTAATTTTGAGAAAATTAATAAAAATTTGCCTGGATTTAAGTGCGATTGGAACGCAGAACGTGGTACAGAACAGCTATTTAATTTATTCCAGCAAATTGATCTAACTTCTGAGGATTTTTTATCTAGAGGATTCACCCGCTTAAAACAATTAGAGTATTTGATTCGTACTCAACAAATCGATCAAAATTTCTTTTGGAGTAAGTAGTTTCTTCCCAATTACCACCGACCAATTACCAAGCGAATCTATGACTACTCAATGCCGTTTTTGCCACAATCCTCTGCAACATACTTTTGCCGACTTAGGACTTTCACCTATTGCCAACGATTATATAAGTAAAGAGCAACTACATAGCGCCGAAAAGTTTTATCCTTTGCATACTTATGTCTGTGAACAATGCTTTTTGGTACAAATAGAAGACTTTGAATCTCCCGAACATATTTTTGGAGATAATGACTACGCTTACTTTTCCTCTTTCTCTGATAGTTGGCTAAAACACGCCAAAGCTTACACCGATTTGATGGTAGAAAACTTTGGATTTGATGGTAGTAGCCAAGTAATTGAAATAGCTAGTAATGACGGCTATTTGCTGCAATACTTCAAAGAAAAAGGTATTCCAGTTTTAGGAGTAGAACCCGCAGGAAATACAGCAAAAGTAGCAGAGGAAAAAGGCATTCCTAGTTTGGTTAAATTTTTTGGTGTAGAAACAGCTAAAGAGTTGGTAGCTGACGGAAAAAAGGCAGACTTATTACTAGGAAATAATGTATTAGCTCACGTACCCGACTTGAATGATTTTGTTGCCGGAATGAAAATTGTTTTGCAGCCAAAGGGTATCATTACAATGGAATTTCCTCATTTATTGCAACTAATGGAGCAAAATCAGTTTGATACTATTTATCACGAGCATTATTCTTACTATTCATTTTTAACGGTTAGCCAAATTTTCGCATCTCATAGAATAACCTTGTTTGATGTCGAAGAAATACCGACTCACGGCGGATCGCTGCGGATTTATGGACAGCATGAGGGGGGAAGTCGCCAAATAAGTAATCGCGTTACTAAGCTAAAAGAAAAGGAAATTGCCGCTAGCTTAGATAGGTTAGAACCTTACTTAAGTTTTGGCGAAAAAGTTAAGGAAACAAAACGCAAACTCTTGAGTTTTTTGATTGAAGCAAAATCTCAAGGAAAAGTAATTGCCGCCTACGGTGCGCCAGCTAAAGGTAATACGCTACTCAACTACTGCGGTGTAAGGACAGATTTTATAGATTATACCGTTGATCGCAGTCCCTACAAACAAAATTTGCACTTACCGGGTACTCGTATTCCCATTATGCACCCCGACCATATCAAAGAAACTAAGCCAGATTACCTACTAATTTTGCCTTGGAATCTTAAGGATGAAATTATTTCCCAAGCCTCCTTTATTCGCGAGTGGGGGGGAAGTTTTGTTTTACCAATTCCAGAGGTGCAAGTTTTCTCATGATTTTTAATACCACAATTTTACAGGGTGCATTTATTATCGACATTGAACCAAAATCGGATAGTCGTGGGTTTTTTTCCCGGACTTTCTGCGCTCAAGAATTTATCGAGCATGGTTTAGAAGTCACAAACGTTCAGTGCAGCATCGCTTTTAATCACAAACAAGGAACTATTCGAGGGATGCACTATCAAGCTCATCCCCTCGCGGAAGCTAAGTTGGTGCGCTGTACATCTGGCGCTATTTACGATGTAATTGTGGATATGCGCCCCAATTCTCGTACTTACTTAGCTCACATTGGCGTAGAACTTAGCGCCCAAAATCGTCGTAGCCTATACGTTCCCGAAATGTTTGCTCACGGCTACCAAACTCTAACTGACAACACAGAAGTTGCCTATCAAATGAATAAATTATATACACCGGGATGCGATCGCGGGTTGCGTTATGACGATCCAATTTTGGGCATCCAATGGCAATTACCAGTTAGTGAAATTGCTGATAAAGACTCTAATTGGTCTTTACTAGAGTCGATGCTGGTGGGAATAGAAAAATAATTTTAGGGATTAACAGACGTTAAAAGCCAAAATCGACGCAAGAAACAGGATCGCACTATTACTTTTTGGTAGCTCACGGCAATTAAAAAATACAACATTTTAGGTGCGATCGGTTTGATTCCTGCCGCCGGAGAACGAATTTCTCCCTTACCTGTAGCAAAGAATTGTATCCAATTAGCTTTTAAGTAGCAACCGATGGCAGTTTGCGCCCTAAAGTATGCCATTACTTACTAGAAAGTATGCACCTTGTTAGGATTGTACTCCTGAAAATTTAGTTCGCGCTGTTCGCCAGGAGGCAAGTAAAGTATATAATTACTGCATTAAAAGCGAGAACTTAATAATTTTTGAATTAAATAACTAGCGGAAAAATGATTGCAGAGAATTTAGATATTGAGCGTAATAAAACTGACGATATTGGGCAAGATATGTATCAGTTAATAACAAAGCTGTATCCAATTTGCCGCAGTATTACAGGTAATGGGTTTCGGGAAACTTTAACTATTATTAAAGATTACATTCCTCTTGAAGTTCATGAAGTACCTACCGGAACAGAGGTATACGATTGGACTGTGCCGAAGGAATGGAATATTAGAGATGCTTATATTAAAAACTCCCAGGGTGAAAAAATTGTAGATTTTAATAATTCTAACTTGCACGTTGTAAATTACAGCGTACCCGTCCAGCAAAAAATGAGTTTAGAAGAACTAAAAACCCATTTATTTACATTGCCCGATTACCCTGATTGGATTCCTTACCGCACCTCTTACTACAAAGAAAGTTGGGGATTTTGTCTAACGCATAAACAATATTTAGAGTTGCAAAACGAAGAAACTTATGAAGTAGTTATTGATTCTTCTTTAGAAGTTGGTCATTTAACTTATGGCGAGTATTTTATTGCTGGAGAAACTACGGAAGAAGTTTTGATTTCTTGCCATAGCTGTCATCCTTCTTTGTGCAATGATAATCTATCAGGAATCTCGGTTGCTGTGTTTTTAGCACAACACTTGAGTAAATTATCTCTGCATTATTCTTACCGATTTCTATTCATTCCTGGCACAATTGGCTCGGTAACTTGGCTATGTCATAATGAAGCCCAAACCCGTAATATTAAACATGGTTTGGTTTTAACTTGTGTAGGCGACGCGGATAAGTTTACTTATAAAAAAAGCCGCCAAGGTAATGCAGAAATTGACAAAATTGCTGAGTATGTACTAGCAAATTCAGGAAAAGAGTATAAAGTTATTGATTTTTTCCCCTATGGCTATGACGAACGACAATATTGTTCGCCCGGTTTTAATTTGGCGGTAGGTTGTTTTATGAGATCGCCTCATGGTAGTTTCCCGGAGTATCACACCTCGGCGGATAATTTGGAATTTGTAAAACCAGAGTATCTAGCAGATTCTTATACTCAATGTTTATCAATTATCCAAATTTTAGAAAATAATAAAACTTACTTAAATCAAAATCCTAAATGCGAACCAAGGCTAGGGAAAAGAGGTTTGTATCGAGCCGTTGGCGGTCAAGCGGAAGAGGCTTTAAATGAATTAGCTATACTATGGGTGCTAAATTTGGCAGATGGCGAACATAGTTTATTAGCTATGGCACAAAGATCGGGTATGACTTTTAATGTAATTGATAAAGCAGCCAAGGCTTTGTTAAAACACGATTTACTAAAGGAAATTTGAGTGTAATGACGGCAAAAACAGCTTTAAAAGATCGAATTGCAGTTGTTACCGGAGCAAGTAGCGGAATTGGCAAAGCGATCGCTCTTAGTTTAGCGGTAGAAGGAGCAGTGCTAGGCTTAGTAGGACGGAATTTAGTAAACTTGGAAGCAACAGCCCTGGTCGCCAAAAAAACTAGCCATTTAGTGATAAGTTATGGGGTTGACTTGACTGTAGATAAAGATATCGAACAGCTAAAGACTCGCATTCAAGCCGATTTTGGCGACGCTGTGGATATTTTAGTTCACTGTGCGGGGGTATATATTTCTGGAAAGCTGGAGACTGCTAATATTGCCGATCTTGATTTGCAGTACCGAGTTAATGTCCGCGCTCCCTACTTATTAACTCAAACTTTATTACCTATGGTGCTATCCCAGCAAGGACAAATAGTGTTTATTAATTCCAGTGTAATTGCGCGTCCGGCAGGCAACTTTGGGCAATATGCCGCAACTAAACACGCCTTAAAAGCGATCGCCGATAGTTTGAGAGAAGAAGTAAATGCCCAACAGGTGAGGGTTTTGAGTGTATATCCTGGACGCACTGCGACTCCAACCCAAGCCACTATTCATACCATAGAGGGTAAGTTATATCAAAGCGAACGGTTGCTACAACCGCAAGATGTTGCAACCGTAGTAATTAATGCTTTAAATATGCCGCGCACAGCAGAAGTTACCGACATTAACATTAGACCTTTTCAGAAAACTTAATCAAAAATGCTAAAGTTTAAACACTCGGCGGCGGCGGTACTGCTACTCAAAAGTAACAATTTGTCAGCTATTTAACTTACTTATGCCTAAAAATACGGCTGTAGCACCTGCACATATTGCTTGCGTTGGACTAGGGTGGTTTCCCAAAACACCGGGAGGATTAGATCGCTATGTCTACGAACTTACCTATCACTTAGCCGCAGCCCAAGATAGAGTCGATTTGTATGCCTTGGGATTGCCAGAAACTGACCCCGATTTACCTAATTTGGGAGGTGTTAAGGGCTTCCCCGTTAAGTTAATCAACTTAGCATCTCAAGATAGCTCCTTGTGGCAAAGAATGCAGGATACGCGGCGCAATTTTTTAAGTGGGGACACAACGCCATTAGATGCCATCAACTTGCATTTTGCCTTGTACAGTTTGCCACTACTGAGCAAATTGCCCGATCAAGTACCCGTAACTTTTACTTTTCATGGCCCTTGGGCTTTAGAAAGTAAGGCAGAAGGCGCAAATGCAGTAGGGGTATTTTTGAAAAAGTGGTTAGTTGAAAAGCAAGTTTATCGCCGCGCTGATCGCTTTATTGTCTTAAGTAAAGCTTTTGGTCAAATTCTCCACCAAGAATATCAAGTTCCAGAAGCAAAAATTCATGTAATTCCTGGAGGAGTCGATTTAACTCGCTTTAAGGGCAATTTATCGCGCTCCGTAGCCCGTACTCAACTAGGCTGGAATCAAGAGCATTTTATTTTGTTTACACCTAGGCGGTTAGTAAATCGGATGGGCTTAGATAAGTTGATAGATGCCTTAGCGACGATCAAAACTATAGCGCCCCAAGTATGGCTGGCGATCGCAGGCAAAGGACCAATGCAAGCTGCTTTAGCCCAGCAGGTTGTAGAATTGGGGCTAGAAAGTTACGTTAAGTTTTTGGGTTTCTTACCGGACGAGCAATTGCCCTTAGCTTACGAGGCGGCAGACTTAACAGTAATGCCCAGCCAGGCTTTAGAAGGGTTTGGACTAACCTTATTAGAATCTTTAGCTTCAGGAACTCCAGTAATGTGTACGCCCATTGGGGGGATGCCAGAAGTTATCGCTCCCTTTTCTCCAAATTTGATTGCCAAGTCTAAAGAAACAAAGGCGATTTGCGATCTACTAGCAGATATTGTCACGGGAGAAATAACTCTGCCAGCAAGAGCCGATTGTCGTCAGTATGCAGCAGATAACTTTGACTGGCACAAAATCGCCCAGCAAGTGCGTCAAGTGCTACTAGCGTGACAACACAAAAACTTCAAACAAGGAGACTTCGCGTCAAACCTAATATCAGGTTAACTATAGATGGAAAAGTAATAATACAAAAAATTCAAATAAGGAGACTTCACCGATGCCAGCATTAACAGTAATTATCTTGACTTTAAATGAGGAAGAATTTATAGAGCGCTGCATCAATAGCGTGCGCTGGGCAGATGAGGTGCTAATAGTAGATTCTAATAGCACAGATCGAACTCGTGAAATTGCTACTTCTCTTGGCGCTAGAGTATACGAACAAAAATGGCTCGGCTGGTCGGGACAGCACAATAAAGGCGTAGAACTTGCCAAAAATGATTGGGTAATGTTCATAGACTGCGATGAAATTGTCACACCCCAATTAGCGCAGTCAATTCAAGAAGTTATGAGTCATCCAATGGATGAACGTGATGGTTATGCTTTAGACAGGCGGGGTGATTTTTACGGGCTGTTACTCCCTAATGTATCTAGACCTGCCAAAAGAAAAAGTTTTGTTCGCTTGTTTAACCGCCGATGTAGTGCCTACGATATGAGCATGAAAGTTCATGAGGAGGTGATATTTCCGGGCAAAAGCATTAATCTTCAAGGCGTTCTTATTCACTGGCGCGGGTACATAATGGATGAATACATTACGGTATTCAATCGTTACGCCACTATTGAGGCAGAAGTCCTTAACGATAAAGGTGTCCGCTCTAGTGGATTAAAAATTTTGGTTAGACCAATTCTCAGGTTTTTATGGTGTTACATTGCCAAAGGCGGTATTTGGCTAGGTACGCGGGGAACCATTCACGCGGTATTGCAAGCTACCAGCGAATTTATGCGTTATGCCAAGCTGTGGGAAATGCAAAAGGCGGGACGTACGCTCCATCCTCCTGAAAGCATATATAAGGACACTCTCAGTAAAAACTTACCAGTTCAAGAAAGCTCCTTAGCCAAATAACTATGTATTTAACCGTCGTGGGTAGATGGCTCATGACGGTAGTTATAAAATTTTAAAAAGACTGTAGATATATGAGTGCAAGTAGTTCTTCCGTTCGCACCTATCCCAGTGCGCCAGCTTTACACGCTTGGATTGCAATTTTGGGACTGATTATCTTTTCTGCGGTTGCTGTTTTAGCAGGAGCAGGTAGTATCTTGCGCTTGCTGTTTCCCCTAGGGTCTTTGGGGGTAGGCTTATTTTTGTTTGGGAAGTATCCCACTATGTATATTAGCTTTACATGGTGGCTATGGTTTATTACCCCTTGCCTCCGCCGCGTTATCGATTATCGCAGTGGTTGGGATGGTAGTGGCATAATTTTAACTGCGCCATTTTTGGTAACGCTAATTACTTTAATTACCTTTATTCAATACCTCCCTCGGTCTTATCGTATGGGAGGATTACCACTTGCGATCGCAATTTTTAGCGTCTTGTACGGCTTTTTAATCGGCGTAGTTAATAATCCCCTAGCGGTAGCTTTAAGGGCGCTTTTAGACTGGTTGACTCCAGTGGTCTTTGCTTTTCATTTGTTTGTAAACTGGCGAAACTACCCTAAATATCGGCAGAATTTCCAAACTACTTTTATGTGGGGACTGCTAATTACAGGCATTTATGGCATTGTGCAGTATTTAGTCGCACCAGAATGGGACAGGTTTTGGATTATTCAAACTAGGTTGGTGACTAATGGTTCGCCCGAACCCTTGGGTATTCGAGTATTTAGTACAATGAATTCTCCGGGTCCTTTTGCTAACGTGCTATTAGCAGGGTTGCTGATCCTACTTACTAATGATAATTTTCTGCGTGTCCCAGCTTCGGTAGTGGGTTACTTATCTTTTTTGCTATCTTTAGTTCGCTCGGCTTGGCTAGGCTGGTTTATTGGCTTGCTGACTCTATTAAGTTCATTAAAACCGCGATTGCAAATGCAGTTTTTTGTCACAATTATCATTATGGCTTTATGCGTAGTGCCATTAGCAACTATTGAACCCTTTGCAGAAATTATTGGCGCTCGCCTAGAATCTCTTACTAATCCTGAAAAAGATACTAGCTTTAACGAACGCTCGGTGCTTTATGAAGAAAATATCACCATTGCCTTTTCTAGTGGTCTGGGTAACGGCATTGGTAGTAAATATTTTGTAAATGCAAAAGGTCTGCTTCAAGAAGTGACGCTAGATAGTGGCATTTTGGATGTATTTTTTACCTTGGGTTGGTTTGGTGCGGTTCCTTACCTTAGCGGGATTATTCTTGCCGTATTTAATTTACTCACAAATGTGCAGGAGCGCTCTGATACCTTTGCAAGTGCGGCTCGTGCTATTAGTTTGGCGCTTTTATTTCAGATGTTGTTTGCGAATGTAATGCTGGCACTTACTGGGGTTATTTTCTGGACCTTTTTGGGTATAGGTATGGCAGCTAATAAGTATCATCAGCACGAGAAATTACTAAAACAAAACTAGGTAAACTATCAACTAGCCCAAGTTACCGCTTGCTCCCATCCTAAGCCCCGACGAGTGATTTCTGGGGTAGCGCCAGTAAGATCAATAATAGTGGAAACGCGATCGCCCATTTCTTCAGCATCATCATCGACAATTATATCTACGAGCTTTTCTAAGCGATCAAATAGTTCAAAGCGAGAAACTTGAGGAATAGGTGCTTCATCTTCGGCGGGTATTAAATGAGCAGAAGTAGAAACAATCGGATTTTCCAACGCTTGCAGTAAAGCCAAACACACTTTATTGTCTGGAACGCGAATTCCAGTAGTTTTGCGTTTGGGGTTGAGGACTAGGCGCGGGACTAATTTTGTAGCAGGTAGTAAAAAGGTATAGGGGCCAGGAATTAAATGTTTCATAATCCGATAAGCATTGTCGCTAACTACGGCATAGGTGGCAACTTGAGAAAGAGAGGGACACAAAAAAGTTAGCGGTTTATCATTTGATAGTTGCTTAATTTCCCGGACTCGTTCGACGGCGGATTTAACATTAAGATCGCAACCGATGGCGTAGACAGTATCACTAGGATAAAGCATGACTGCGCCCGATTTCAGTTGCTTAATAATTTGTTCAATGCTGCGAGCTTGAGGATTATCAGGATGAATTTTTAAGATTGTCGCCATAATAAAATGTGTTGATTGTTAAAAATGCCCCTTGCTATTATATGAAACTAGCTTATTTAGATTGTCCAACGGGTATTGCTGGCGATATGTGCTTGGGTGCGATCGCAGACTTGGGTGTTCCTATAGACTATTTAAGTGCAAAGCTCAATGGGCTGGGTATTGCCCAAGAGTACCAGTTGCGGGTTCAGAGCGTCCATCGTCAAGGACAAAGGGCAACTAAAATTCATGTAGATTTAACTAATCACCACAACCATGAGCGACATTTGCCAGAAATAGAAGGACAAATTATTGCAGCTAAATTGCCTCCCCAAGCCGAAGCTTGGAGTTTGGCTGTATTTCGCCGTTTAGCAGAGGCAGAAGGGGCAGTACATGGCATAGATCCCCAGCTAGTTCACTTTCATGAAGTAGGGGCGGTGGATGCCCTTGTGGACATTGTGGGGACTTGCGTGGGTTTAGATTGGCTAGGGATCGAAAAACTATATTGTTCGGCATTGCCTACAGGCGGCGGTACAGTCCGCGCCGCTCACGGGCAGTTACCCGTACCCGTACCCGCCGTTTTGAAGCTGTGGGAACTGTGTCAGTGTCCTGTTTATAGTAACGGAATTGAGATGGAATTGGTCACACCTACGGGGGCAGCGATCGCTACTACTTTAGCTACAGATTTTGGCGCGCCCCCCATTATGACGTTGCACAAAGTAGGATTAGGCGCAGGTTCTAAAGATTTACCTATTCCTAATATTTTGCGTTTGTGGGTAGGAGAAACAACGGGGAAAATTAATCACCCTATTGTTGAAGCCGTCACGGTACTAGAAACCCAAATTGACGATCTAAGTCCTCAAGCGATAGGTTATGTATTTGAGGCACTATTTAAGGTAGGTGCAGCCGATGTATTTACTCAAGCTATTGGCATGAAAAAGTCTCGTTTAGGAACTTCGCTGACAGTTATTTGCCCACCCGCCAAAGTAGCAGCATGCGAAGCGGTTATTTTTAAAGAAACTACAACTTTAGGGATTCGGCATTCTCAGCAGCAACGCACAATTTTAGAGCGAGAAATTCAGCAAGTCGAGACAGATTATGGTGTAGTTAGCGTTAAAGTTGCGTGGTCAAAAAGAGGGGTTGTTGCTAACGTCCAGCCAGAGTATGAAGATTGCGCGCAATTAGCTAGACGCGAGGGAATTTCTTGGCGAGAAGTTCATAGAATAGCTCTGCAATGCTGGTATGCACAAAAAAACAGCAGTTTGTAGTTATTTACAAACAATAAAAGCCAGGACATTACCTGACTTTAAATATTTCCCCTCTTTTTCAAGGGCGTAGGGGCGCAATGTATTGTGTCCCTACTTTTTATTGCATTAATCTACAGCATCTTTGACTGCGTCTCCGGCTTTATCCAAATTCTGTTTTGTACTTCTAGCAGCTTGATTTAATTTATTCTGCAAGAAATTACCAGTTTTTTCTACATTATTTTGGCTATCGTTGACTAAGTTTTTGCCTGAATATTTAGCATTATCGGCAGTATTATCGATGTTTCTTTTGGCATCTCTAGCTAAATTTCTAACATCAGGAGTATTTTGCTTGATGTTTTCTGTAGCATTTTCCGCCGCTCTATTTACACCTTTAGTTGCATCTAAGGTATTGTCTTTAACATTTTCTGAACCGCGCTTTGTTCCTTTAACCAAATCTTCCGCCGTACCTTGAATTTTATCTTTAGCACCTTCAGCGTTATCTCTTAGATTTTTACCAAAATCTTCTGCATTTTCGCCTTTTTTATCAAGGATACGCTTAGTATTACCTGTAAGACTTCCAGTTTGATCGATAACGTTGCGCTCGGCATTTTCTTTCAAAGCTGCGGCTTTATCTTTTATTGCTGATTCAGCTTTTTCTGCTCTAGGGTCTAAGTCGCTAAAGTCATTCATTGTTCCTTTTTGAAAGCGGCTAGTTGTAGCTTCATTAGGAACTTCAGGTCTGGGGTTTTTCCCAGAAGTTAAACCTTTATCTGGTTGCACACCAGAAGGCACATTTGGTCTATTACTTGGTGCGGTAGCTTGGGCGCTATTACAAGCAGTGTTGAATATTAGCAAAGCTCCGGCTAAAAAAGTCAAAATTATTTGACTCAATTTAACTCTTTTCACCCAATTAATTATCTTGTTCATAGTTTTACTCCATTTTTTTTGATGAAATTAATCTTGAGTTAGGTATTGCCCTAATCCATAAAATAATCAGGGCAATAAATACAAATTATTTATTTATGCAGAGCAGGGTTACTTTGAAGTTCTGGTCTTCTTCCAGCTTCATCAGCTTTATCTTTGACAAACCCTGCTGCTTCTTTAAAGGCATCAGTAGCCGCTTCTACACGATTTTCTACTCGTTCGCCTAAATCTGCATTACGTTGATTTAGTCCACCTAATTTAGGATCTATAAAGTCTTTGCTGGTTTTTATGGGTAGCTCTGTTTCTCTTTGCGCTCTTCCTGCTGGTGTCTCCGCACCGGGATAGAGAATACCGCCTGCTTTTGCGGGCGGGTTATTTGGGTTTGCACCTTGAACATTTGCGGAATTACAAGCAGTGCTAATTGTTAGTAATACGCCTGCTAACAATACTGTTAAAACTTGACGTAACCGTAGTTTTTTGAAAAAAGCAGTTAACTTATTCACCCATTCCTCCTTGTAGCTTTTAAGACGAATTATGCCCGAAATCTATTTTTAAACACGGTAAACATTTGTGTAAATGCGATCGCTTCTAAAAAATAGCTGTTTTCACGCTATCCACTTAAATTAGCTGATAATTAACCAACAATCGCTAACAGTAACAATTCAGTAGCAAGAGATACCTCTAGCCAAGGTCACATTCTTATTTGCTCAATTAAACGCCTGTTATCTAACTCTAGAGAGATTTACAACCTATCCCTCTATAGGATTGTCTGTGGTGTTTAGTAAGAAAAAATATTTAGTATACAAATACAAAGATTTGCTAACTTTTGCTAGAACTTCCAGCAAAGTAGACGTAAATTTAAACTACAAAGGCTCGTTGCCTAGATTGAGTAGGCGATCGCTATATATTGGCTTAAGTACAACTAATTTTTATTCGTTGAAATTTACTGTTTAAGTTTGTCATGTACAGTCTTAACCAACTTGATGTTATTTCTGAACTCTGCCAACAGAGCAAAGTTGGCAAGCGTTTACCGTCGGCTCTTTACGTCCATGTTTCGGCTTTACCAAGTCTCGATCCTTTATTGCAAAGCTACGAGGAAAGCGCCAAGTTTGCCAGAGCGCAGCAGAATATAAATATTGTCAAATTCAGTACAGATAAGTTCAAAATTTCTTATTTGTTTTATCCTGATTTTGATACAGATCCTCATCCTGCTTTACAATCAAGCATCGTTGTTAATTTACAAACTTTAGCAATTAGCTACCGAGACTACCGTACCTCCGATAATCCGCCCATACTGCACCGTAAAGAAACTTTTGTCACGCCTAATTATCCGCTTTACTCAGAGTTTGCAGCTTTAACTCGCCATGAACAAGCTTTAGGGTTGCTCCGTAATACTACAGCAATTGGCACGCGGGTTTTATGGGAGCAACGTTTGGAGTTGCAAGGAGTTGAACTGCAAGGACATAGCTTAATCGTGCATCCAGAACGCGCTCAATGCGATTCTCCCCGCATTGAGCGCCATAAAGCAGCGATCGCTCGCACTGAACTATCCCGTCCGGTACGCCTTGCGGTGGAGGCAGATTTATTTAGTGCAGAAACTACTTTTTTTGATTATGGTTGCGGCTACGGTGGCGATATTTGTTGTATAGATAAGCTGGGTTACAGCAGTACAGGATGGGATCCTTATTATTCTCCTAATACTCCCTGTATCGCCGCCGATGTGGTTAATTTGGGCTATGTAATTAATGTTATTGAAGATACTGGAGAACGTCGGGAAGCTTTGATTAAAGCTTGGGAACTCACCCGTTTAGTATTGATTGTATCCGCGCAAGTATTGATAAGCGATCGCACTAGAGGACAAATAGCTTACAGTGATGGCGTGGTTACGCGGCGCAATACTTTTCAAAAGTACTACGAACAAGAAGAACTAAAAACTTACATCGAACAGGTATTAGAACTAGAGGCGATTCCGGTAGCTTTGGGGATTTATTTTGTCTTTCGAGATGCAAGTCTTGGACAAAGTTTTCGCGCTTCTCGCTATCGTTCTCGCGCCACTACGCCTAAAATTCGCGTTCCTAGTAAGCGGTTTGAAGATTACCAAAGGTTACTTACTCCCTTAATGAAGTTTATTAGCGATCGCGGACGATTGCCTATAAAAGGCGAAATTGCGCAACAATTGGAACTACTGACAGAATTTGCTAGTTTTAAACGCGCCTTTCAAGTAATTCTTCAAGTCACAGACATTCGAGAATGGGAAGAAATCGCTCAAAAACGCCGAGAAGATTTGTTAGTGTACTTTGCTTTAAGTAAGTTTAGCCACCGCCCAAAATTAGCAGACTTAAAACCTCAAGTTCAAGAAGACATTAAAGCTTTATTCGGTAGTTATAAGCAATTACTCCTCAGCGCAGATGAGATGCTGTTTGGCGTTGGCAATTTGGCTATTATTGACCAATGTTGCCAAAAGTCTGAAGTTGGTCAAAAACTGCCCAATTCTTTAATAGTTCATGTTTCTAGCCTAGAATATCTTAATCCCTTACTACGACTCTACGAAGGTTGTGCTAGTCGTACTATTGGACGTTTGGACTTGGCTAATGTCATTAAAATTCATACTAAAGCACCAAAAATTTCCTACTATTTTTACCCGAATTTCGATCTCGAACCTCATCCTACTTTAGCCGCTAGTATGCAGATAGATTTACGGGATTTGCAAGTAATTTATACAGATTACGATGAAGACTCTAATCCCCCGGTGTTGCACCAAAAAGATACCTTAGTTACTTGTGACTATCCGCAATACGCTAAATTTGTTAAATTAAGCGACCAGGAACAAGATTGGGGTCTACTGGATAATTGGCAGGAAATTAAGCGCTTGAAAGGTTGGCAAAAATGTTTAATAGAACACTGTGCCACCATCGAAAATCATCAACTACGGTGGCGCAAAGATGCCGATCCTTACAAGTTAAAATTA
>QQTW01000791.1_pt1 | contig 20715 bp, 11 predicted proteins | sample 1904831 | NCBI WGS metagenome assembly QQTW01 (sample SAMN09435610, study PRJNA476489) | Subsurface metagenome, whole genome shotgun sequencing project. | reverse complement strand
ATCAACTGAGGAGCAAATTCTCCGTCTTCCTCGAAGCACCAACCAGCTCCCAGGAAGAGCAGGTAGCCGCAAAGGCCCAGCTTTGCAAATTGACCGGCCTCATCACGCAGAAGCGCAATCCTAGTGGTCCCAGCATGGAGGAGGCTACTGCATTCGTAAAGGACGTTGAGGTATATGAACAACCCCATCCTCCCGACTAGGGCAGTGGGGAAAGCAAGCTGACTTCCCTGTGTTTTCACAGGAGCGCTTTAAAGGGCATCCGGGAAAGTATGAGGAGTTCTTGCGTATAGGTTTTGCAGACTGGCGGAACCTAGAGCAGGCGACTGACACACACGGTCAAGTCGCCAAGTTGCTGGAAGGGGAGCCAGATTTGATGGAGCGGTACTGGGCTCTTCAGCGAGGTAAATGAGTTGAGTAGCAACAAGGTGGTCTCGATGATTGTGACTGCAGAAGTTGTTCAAGGTTCATGGATAAGAGTCTACATACTAAGCAAGAGCATCACAACACAACCGATTCTCCTCAACTTATTACTACACAAATATACCGATCTATGGAGAAAATTCTAGTTCAGATGATGAATGTATGATTTTATATATCAGTGTGTGATGTATACCGTCAAAGGCGAGACTACGTTGCAGATGGATCAGGAGGAGAGGGCTTGAGAATTCTTGCAGGGCTGACGGTAATCCACTTGCTTCTTCGCAGTTAGTTCTCGGATCCTATCAGCTCTACCATTCCCAATCACTCACGAGGCGTCGGGACAGACCTCCAGCTTCGCGGCTGCACTGCCTGGCTGAACATGCAGTCAATGCGTCCTAACAATCTATCCAACATAACGACCAGGTCTTCTCGCCTCTGCGAAATGGCACAACTTCTATTTTGCCATCAGAAGACGTAATCGACCTCGGTATAGTTTGACCTTGTCTTTCCAGGCGGATCCGTGTTTTAGGTGTTTCCGAGTCGACAGAACGAGAGGATAAAGTTGGGATTCTATAGAATTCCCGTCCATAACGAGAAAGGAAGCCTTCAATTACCTCTCGTGTAGTCTGTTCTTTCGTAATCCACCCGTAGCGTGTTCCGATCTCCAAGGCATCGAGGACGAAAGCAGTAGTCCACCCCATGGAGAATACGCCAGCCGCACAGTCGCCTCGTTCACCCTCTTTGTTTGTCTTCTTATTTTCGATAGGATGAGGTGCAGAGTCACTACCTTTGCGTCTTTCAGAAGTGGTTATATTGCGCTGAGTGGCTTCACTTACCAAAGAAGAATTTGGATGATCCATCAACGACTGCTTGTACGAGCGCAATGCGATCAACCAGAGTCTACAATTCCTGTCAGGACTTGCCCATCAATTTCATCATGCGCTGTAAGCATCAAAAGAAAGGAACATGGTTGTGCTGCACGGAGATAGTACCTTTGGAATGGGCTTACAGAAGCTGAAAGGGTCCTTTTCAGCGTCCTCGAATGTGGTCAATAAGTGATGCGGAGTTATTGTCCCTTTCACCTATGCCTAAATCAGTGATGGTGGCTTTTCATAGACCAGACCGAAGCGAAAATGCCATACCGTTGGTCCACACTGACGAACAATTTCCAAGCCTTCCCGGGTACTTATGTGTTCGAGAACTATTCGTAGACTAGGGAAGGCCGCATGTATTTTACGAATGACTGGAGTATATTCTGCTTCGGCTCTCAATGTCGTGGCGCCTGGTTGTTCTCCATGGACGTTAAGTATCAAGTCGAACTTTTGCATCGCGTCGAAGACTGGATAAAGCTGCTCAATATCCTTGATTCCATCCTGAGAATTAGTGGTAACCTAGCTTGAGTTAATTTTGGAGAACAAAAGTGAGTAGGAGTCCTTGAAGTCGTACCCCAGCTGGGTAGAGTTTCACCTAATTCTGGTTACCTCCTTAACAGCAGACCGTTCAATAACGGTAGGGAAATACTAACCCCGTATATTATTTCTGATCGAGCAGCCTCAGCAATTGTCTCCGGAGTCATACTTGGATGAAGAAAAAGTGACATCAAGAACCTGACCCCAGGGGCTAGTCGTGTCAGAGTTTCGTGGTAACGGTGGGCCTGAGATATCTGTGTAATTGGGGGCTGCAGATTTGGCATGACATAAACAACGTCTGCACCACCAGATCGTATCATAGGAGCAACTAGCTCACACATGGCACCATCCCGGAGGTGACAGTGCAAGTCGACCTTTGACAAATTAAGAAAATATTAATATTGACATGTTGAAGAAGGCCCGGTTAGAAAACCTGAGACGATGGCCAACTCACTGAAGGCGGTAATTCAAGGTGCGATATCGTAGTCAGGTCCATCATGTTACTCGTCTGGTAGACACCGTCTTGACAAGGAATCGCTGCGAGATCTAGGGCTTGATGCAGGCCGAGAAGGGAGGCAGGTCTGCGATGACGCTACGCTTGGCCACACTAATATCATTAATGAGATAGCTTTGTGAGTACAATATAGTTGAGAGTTTGTTTGATAGAGGTGTTGATCACCTTGCTGAAGGCCGCTGGGTTTCTCTTTCTTTCATTGCTGAACCCATAGGGTCTTGGTTCTGGTTTCACCGAAGTTTAGTAGTCGAAAAGAAAGCCTCATTGGGAATTGAGCCGCCAAGCCGAAAGGATAACGTTAAGGTAACTTACCTTAGGTCAGGTACTAAGTAGTAGACCCATTTTCTATTAGCGCGATCGCATTGGGCTAAATCTGGACCAGGAGGCTTACAGGGGCTGATTTGGATGGTTTGAAATACATGGGGTTAACATATTACCAAAACATAGAGCAGTTCCAGCAGCGATGCCAGGAAATGATTTACGACCTAGAATTCATACATACCTTATACATTCGGCTTCGGATCAGATATGGCAAATGCATCATTGAAGATAGATGCCTGTGAGGCGCCGTAATCCTGCCTATCACAGCTATGAAGTTCATAAAAATAGGATGGGTGCGGCGTAGAGTAAATATAAAGCAAAGCACAGCTGTCTAACCTACTCAACTTCCCATCCAGTCATAAGCTATAAGCCAATCAATGAATCCTCCTCAAGTATTCAGACCTAATCAAGCACGCCCCAGAGCCAGACTACCAGCAAAGCAAGCAAAGAGCAAAGCATACTCCATCACATCTGTTGGCCCACTCCCATCACTGCCCCTTTCCCCTAGCCCTCAACCTCGCTGCCAATTCTTGTACCCCAGCCAACCACTTCCGCCTCCCACCATCCTCCTTGCCCACAATCATCCCCCCAACCCTGCCGGCCAAAAACTCACCCATCTTGCTCTCATTGAGCTTCTCCCCATACACGACCTTCGCACTAACCTTGACACCCGCCTGCACGCCCTCACTGACATCCTCACATTTAACGCCAACCTCAAACGAAATTTCAATTTTGGTCTTTGATTCCAGGCCCGGGAGTAGAAGAACGGCGTTGACGGCCATCAGTTCGTCTGTAACGATCGCAGGCGTCGTGATGTATCCGAGCCGCAATACGCGAATCTCCTCTGCCACGGCCTCGGCGACGATCCAGGATTCACTGACGAAAGATAGTAATTCCTTTACTTTGGTAAGGTTCTGAGGCAGGCATTGAAGGTGTGCGCGCATAAATTGTAGGAAGAAGCGTTTCTCCGTGCTCAGGGGGACGGGGTGGTATTCGTGCGTATCGGCGATATATGTCAGGCTTATGGGGGCGTTCTCTGGGTTTGTGGGGGAGTGGGACTGGTTGTTTGGTAGGAAGGAAGCGGCGGAGAAGGACAGCTGGAGGCTTTCTCGGTAGGTCATTGTTAGAGTGGTGCCGGAGGCCGCGGTTATCGTCCAGCCATGGGATTTCTCCAGGGCGTCGACGTTGGCTGGTGTAGGTGTTAGTACCATGGACTTTTGGTGTCGGTGCTGATTGTACATGCCTTTCAGCGAACTCACTTCCCTCGCGCTCCATCCTCTGCATTCTTCTCGGATCCTTTCGGCTTCTTTGATTTGCGCGAGACATTCTTCCTTGCACTCTGAGAGGGTTTCGATGCCATTCTCTTTCTCTTGTAACTCCCGACGCATCTGCTCAACCCTGGTCTTCTTCGCTGAGATTTCTTCCTCGACTGCTTGAAGCTTTGTTCTTGCTTCATTCAACTCGTCTTGATCGCAGTTGGCCAATTCATCAGCACGTGTCTGCAGTTGCTGATTTTCCTGCTCCAACTTCTCATGCTTGTCTATCAGTGCTGGCAGTACGGAGTTCAAGAGTCCTTCTTGTTTCTGCAGTATTAGTTCGTCATCTTCCATTCCCTTAGATATCACGCGAAGGCCCTTTTTCAACTCGTCAAGGAGCTTCATTCGCCACTCGTACCACATCGCCTTACTCGAAAGTCTGGCATGTGTCTTGACGTTTTTAAATTGGTTGTCCATTATCAGCTTCACGTCCGGTGCGGCAGAGATGTATTCCCGGAACAAAGGTGGGTTGTCTTCGAATGTGTCATTTTCAATCTCACGGACTATACTCCGGCCTTCGGAGATGTATTTCTTGAGCTCTCGACACGACTATGAAAGTTGTCAGCAGACTGTGAGACTGAAGATTAGCAGCGCGCAAAACTCACATGTTGGAAAAGGTCGAGCATTGGTACGGTGCAAGCCCCTGCAACGACACAGCGCTCTAGATCTCGGTCAGATCCTGGATGCTCATCGTCTTTCTGCTTCGAGGACGCATCGCGAGCGTTGGCATCAAGCAAAGCATTTGGAGCAACAGTATGCCTTCGCTTAGTTGTAGTCAACTCCATGAACCTGATACTGGTCATGTTCAAGAAATCCTGCAAATGAATTCGCTCTTCTTCTTCAATCGGCTCTGGGATCTCAAGGGTCTCTGCGTTAAGCTTCTCCTCGAACGTTATTGGTGGGTTCGTAGCCACAGGTTCAACATTCTTGAACCGGCCTTGGTTCTTCGGTGTGGTAACTATGGGTCCCTTTGGAGGCGAGCTAGGTAGCGTTGGTGTTGTGACATTCTCGACGTTGCCTGAGAACCGTTCGAAACTCTTCCGAGTTGCCCTAGTGAGCCTCCCGGTCGTCTCTACCTTAGAAGGAGGTCCGGGAAGCTTGATATTCTTGACCGGACTTCTTTCCTTGCCCTTCCACGTGGTCGGGGTGCCATCTCCATCATCGTCATCTTCGTCCAGTTCAGCAGGTCTTTTCCCGAGGATTCCCTTTGCAGCACCAACATGTAAGCTCTTGCGACCATTGAGTTTCTTCTTCTTGGGCGTCAAACTCTCAATCATCTCCATGAGGTTGGCGGTAACATCTTTCTCCTCAGCAACATCCTGGGCGTCGGCTTCTCTCTCGAGAATGAAACGACCACTTTCCCGGCGTTGGTCCTCCTCTCTTTCTTTTTCGAGCTGCTGCTCCATGATCCGCGGATCATCGAAGCGGACACCTTTGCCTGCCTGCATCTGTGGGGTGAACGTCTCAGCTTGTTCGCCGATTGAACCACGTCTACTCAACAGAGCCGCAATGCGAGGAGAGCCGAGACCTGGTTTGTCGATCCCATATCCTGAAGGTAGTCGAGGTTTAGGGGTCAGAAGCACGCTTGGCGTTGACGCGCCGGTTTTCGAATCATGTTGGAAGATATCCGTTGCTTTGTCATACTTCGGCGTTGATTGAGCATTCTTGATCTCAGCTTTGAAGAGCTTCTTCGGAGAGCCTGTACGAAATGCCACGTTCTTCATGGGCGGTGTCTTACCAGGCGTTGTCGGTCGCGCTGCCAAAGGTGTGACTTGTTTCGAGGGTGTTGTGGGCTTTTTCACTGGCGTCGTCTGGAGCGAACCTCTCGCTGGGGTAGAGTGTGTGCTTGAAATGCTCTTTCTACTTGATGCTCTGGTCTTTGCCCTGGTCTTGGCAGGACTACCTGTTTCGGAAGCTACTGTTACTGGTTGGGTGGGTGCTGCGAACGCCAGAGTTGACACATCTGTGATCTGCTCATGGAATGGAGAACCTGTCAATTGACCGGCATCCGTCTCCCGTTCCATCAAAGCCTTCGCTTGTGATTTATTGCCAGCGCTAAGTTGCTTTGGTAGGATGGACCCCATCGCTGTGGTAATGTCCATGGGAATAGTTTCTTGTTCAACGTCACTGGGACTTAGTGTTCTCTGAGAAAGTATGCCACCAACGGCTTCCGTCATGTCCATTTGGTCCTCCTCCACATTCAGAGAGTTGCTATCACGCTGGCGTTCTTCCTGTAACAATTGCTGTGTGGCTAAGCGATCGTCTTCAGCAACAGTTTGATTCTGATATTGCGATCTCTGCTTCTTCTCGATTAGACCGCCGAAAACGGTCGTGAGCTCCATAGTCATTTCCTCGTCCTGGTCAATGTTACTAGCATCTTCCATACGGGTTTCAATCGGATTGTTCTCTTGTATTCCACCAAGTGGGACTGTAAGGTCCATAGTGTCGTCACCTAAGATTGAACTTTGACCAGATGACCGTCGGCGAGCGACACTACTTCGTCGTCTGCTCTGGCTTACAGGCGGCTCTCGACTGACGCTTGATGAATCTTGGGTCGGAAGAATCCCGCCGACTGCTTTTGTGATATCCATGCTCATCTCTTCATCGTTATGCAAGCTAGTATCTTGGTTGGGAGACTGCTTCGGTGTTATGCTAGCCTTGAATGCGGGAGAGAAGGGGTTAATATTCTCCTGGTCCTGTAGGGAACTGATATCTGCCACAACTTTGGGTTGGTAAGTGCCTTGCTTGATCCAGGGCTGGAAAGCTGCGGTAACTTCATCATTGGCCATGTCCATGGTAAGATCACCATGTTCATCATATTCAATTCCTTGCGTGCCAGCTTGCTTTGCGGCTTGACGTAAAGCTTCTTCAAGCCTACCACTTGAGCTGGTTGAACCACCGCTTGAGCCATTGGATTGCCCTGATGCAATAGACGGGCTTGTAGCGTCGTCGCCATCCAGTTCCATACTAGTGCTCTCGCCCTCTTCAACAGCAAGTCCGTCGTCATCGAATGCTGATGAATCATCGCCATCAGCAGTCATATGGGCATTGGCGGTATTGTCATCGCTTCCTGCTGCTGAACTGCCACTGAAAGGACTAGATGATAAGAATTCGTCGTCAGGATTGTTAAAGTTCATTGGCGGAATCGCCGAACTTCGACGGCGTCGCTTTCTCTGGTGTAGGTCACGCTGATGTGCTGGAGATGCACGGGTCACGGTTTGTTCAGCCTGATCAGGAGGCGTCGACGGTGGCTCCGATGGATCGGAGCCTGGCAACGGCGAACGCGGCTGCGGATACGGAGAGGGTGCCGATGCTGTTGACATAGAAGATGCCCGCCTTGTCGCACTGGTAGAAGCAGAAGACGTTGTGGAGTCTTCTGGAAGTTCAACGACATCCCAGGTGTGTAATGTTGCCTCTGGAGCGAAGGAAACACGGCGGTTCGCTACGAGCAGTCAGCGCCTGTTTGTACATGACTCATTACATTGCTACATTGCCCTACCTAGCGATTTTCTCCGTGCATCTCTCCGTTCAAGAATATCCCTTTTCTCCAATTCTCTCCTTTCACTTTCTTCCCGCTCCTTGGCCGCAAGTTGCTGTTCCTCTTCTGTTCTTAATGCGACTTTAGTATCCCTTTCGCTATGCTGTGGAGTAGTAGAAGAATGTTCGAAAGGATTGGAAAGTCTGTCAAGACCAGTCACAGAAGCAGTAGCTTCTAGTCCGGGAATGAGAACGTTCGATTTAGCCTGTTTACCAGGCGAGGATCGAAGTTTAGTTGGACTGTATTTGCGCGCCGAGGGGTGGGGGGGGATCGGCTTCGGAGGGGACAGCGGAATTGTAGGCTTCAGTATGGACTTGACCACAGGCATAATAGCAGACTGTTGAGTCACAGTCATGTCAACATTGTGTGGCCTCATTATTTGGGGCGGGCATACTACCTTTCGACGATTTCCGTGGTCTTCCTTCAGCGCATCCAACCCTCCTGGACCGACACTCTTACTCCTGGATCTTTTCGTGGTTGCTTTAGGCTTCCCCTTTATGTCGGTAAGGGCGCTGATATCAGCTGTCAGATTCTCCTTTGTCCCCATGTTGCTGGAGGTCTCTTGAGACGGCTTCTGGGTGATTGGCTTTTTGACACCGGCGCAACGTAATCACTTTTCAAATCAGCATTCAAGGTGGTGTGTATACTCGTGAATCGTTGCCAAATATCCGAGCCCACCACGCTCACAAAATAAAGTGAAAATAGAGACGAATTGGTGGAAGAGTTAAGTAGCTGCGGAGCAAGTTGTGTAAACAAAGCGTGCCCAATGAGGCGCGTCGAGTCTTCCACGCAATTTAGCTTTCGCTTGATCTGCGATCACATGATGCTTGCACCAGTAGGGTTTAGCGTCACCCACACAGCATTTCACTCATCAAACATCGAAAATCGAGCGACATCGACGACAGACCACAACTACTGACTCGTCGACGCTGTTAACCTCGCCGTCGCAGAAGTAATACAACCATGGCGACCGAATTGACTGTGCAATCTGAGCGCGCTTTCCAGAAACAACCACATATCTTCCTGAACTCAAAGGCGAAGAGTACCAAGACCAAGGTGGGAAAGAGTGGTCGAAGATGGTACAAGGACGTTGGACTGGGCTTCCGAACACCCAAGACCGCAATTGAGGGAAATTATATCGGTATGACTTGTTATCTTGCCGCTTTCCTCAGGATGGAAGCTTCGAATGCCGTGGACAGCATCCTGCGTAAGACATCATTCTTGCTCTGTGTAACTTACTGGAGGTAATAGATAAGAAATGCCCTTTCACCGGCATGGTCTCAATCCGCGGCCGTATCCTCACCGGTACCGTCGTGTCCACTAAGATGCACCGAACTCTTGTCATCCGACGGGAATACCTTCACTTCATCCCGAAATACTCAAGATACGAGAAGCGTCACAAGAACCTGGCTGCACATGTTTCGCCGGCGTTTCGTGTAGAGGAGGGCGATCAGGTTACGGTTGGGCAGTGCAGACCTCTAAGCAAGACGGTGCGTACTAGTAGCTTGGGTGGTCAAGGCTCAACGAGTGGTGTTCTTAGGTCTCATGGGAGGCTTGAAATTTCATGGCCCATATACTGACTGGGCTGTGGACAGGTTCGGTTCAATGTTCTTCGTGTACTTCCTCGCACCGGCAAACAGGTTAAGCAATTCAACAAGTTTTGATTGGGTAAGGTGGAAGTGATGCAGAGACGGTCATAGAAGAAGCGCTGTGCTGGCGAGGCTGATAGTAGGTGGATATGGAGCAGTCGTGACCACCAAGCTGGCCAATCCATTTGACTGGGATTCCATATAATCTCAGCTACCGAACCTCGAGCTGGCTACTTTATTGCAGCTTCAACATGTCCTCAACAAATCCGTGCCTTCGCCTTCGCCTTCCACAGTGATCGTGATCTGATACAACTTTTGACCGTTGATATTTCGTAGTCAACATACTTCCTACTGTTTGCTGATGCTTGGAAAACGTACACCTCCGTACGATACCAAGGCGGAGCCAGAATTTTCAGATATTCTTATCAAGGTTCCTCTATCGTTTCTGTAAGATGCTGGAGGATACGACACGTCGTCCGTGAAGATGTACTCAGTGCTAAAGTACTGTCTTAGCAGAGATGGTTTGGTCCTCCCGTGATGGTCGAATGTCAAGTTTCCTGAGGGAGCTAGTGATTGGACGGTTTTGCCCCAGTTCTCCTTCAGCGATGCTGAGTTTCGACTCGGTGACGTCTAGACGGAAAGCCACCATCCTTCGCAGCTCCGATGCCCTCACATGTCTTTTCGATGTGTTGCCGCTGGTATGAGAACTCATCCATACCGTACGCTTGATCAACGACGTTCAGATTCTTTGTGCCCTTCTCCGATCCCGAGGTTTTAGGCAGATGTTCAGCGCTAAGGTATCCGGCTGAAATCCCAGATCCAGAGCAAGTTGCTTCTATATATCTTCGTCTTTCACAAAAATCGTCTACCTTGCAGGCTAATTTCGAGACATGCGAGCCCTTCCTGTCGTGCTCCAGTGCTGATATTTCTCTGTCAGGTGCTTTACGGTCCCCTCTCACTTGTCGTATCCCAAGCTCAACGCCCTTTGCGTACAATCTCAACCGGGGAATCGAACTATTCCCTTTCAGCTTCCAGTCTCTGGCAATTTTAGCCGTGACTTTCTTGATGTAGAAGTCCGGAAGTCCAATGAAGGCTATGAACTTTCCTACTACTCTTCCGCAGGGCTCGTTGACCTGATTTGGATTCTCCTTCAAGGCCTTTCTATATGCCTTTGCATTCTCGGAATGTTCAATCTCGGGAAGTCGTAGTGCAATGTCGACATCGGGTGCACTCTGCAGAAAGTCTCGAAGAATGTTGATTCTGAAGGTCGATAAGATCGCCTCACCTGGTATGCTCCCCCAAACGAGCCACTCAGTTCTACCACGATAACGATAACAGTCATCCCGTAAGCCAAGATCATTTATTGTCTTCGCCGCCGAAAAGATTGAATCACCCTGATATTTACTGATGATGTGGAGGTCGAGAATTGCAACTGAGGCATTTGCTGTCGACCGCAGAGCACGGTGAAGGACTGGGAGCAGGCTCTCATACAGAGATATGAACGGTGTAGGCTCTCTGACTCGCGTTAGATGCTTTGTTGCTGCGATACGGAATTCTTCACTGTTAACAACAGCAGGCTGGGGAATCTCATCCAACCGCTCAAAGGCCCCAGCACGGATTCTGGTCACGCTATTGATGCCGCTACTATTATCATCATAGAATCGAAACGCGAGCTGCGCTCTCGGCTGTTTTGCTGTGAACTGGCCACCAGTGGCGCCCCAAAGCAACCTGTGAGTTGCTGTTGCTGGCTCAAGCGCTGATTGATCCTGATTTGTCTGTGATGAGGAAGACGGTGTTCTCGGGCTTATGAAGCGTCTGCTTGGGGTTCTTGCATTGTGATGAGGCGATTCTTGAAGATTTAGTGAACTGCGCAGTGATGACTGGATGGCCTGATAGTTCCTTGGCTGAATGAGAAGATCTTGAGGAACTTGATGCACAGCTGATCCAAAATTGCGTTCAGCAGTCTGATGAGTGCGGTCGGCGGTACTTGTTGATGGTGTCGGAAGGTAACAGCACCGTTTCTTCGAAGTGCTAGGTGTGTCTTCAAATTCAATGACCCTCTTTGAAGTGACATCTTTCTTTCCCTTTGGTGTTCTTCCTTGTCTACTGCAAATCTTCAATAGTGTACTCCTGTCTTCCCATTGCTTTCGTATCAGCTCAATACCCACCTCTTTTGCCTTTTGCTCTAGTTCATGTCTCGTACTTGTCCATCTGCAGTGCTCATCTGCGAACAACGTCTCGAGATATACAGCTGCAAAGGCCTGACTATTCTCTCCCAAATGACTCAGCTCATAAAACTGTGTTGACATAGCGGATCCGGACAATCGGTCCCTGACAGGGCTTTGTTCCATAATGACTGGAAAATGTTCTGCTAATACTGTGGCTATATCGGTTGTGCTGTTGGCGTACCATCGATTCAACACGCATAGCGCAATTCGGTCTTCCAAAGTCCAGCAATGAGACGGTCTGCGACGCACGGGAGTGTAGTCGCACACGGATGGTCCCGTACTCGAGCTGTTCGTGTCCGATGCTTCGCTGGATCTAACCTGCACTTCGACATGTGAGAATATTCTGGCCATGATCGCTGGCTGTTCAATTTGTACAAGAAAGGATCAGAGCCGGGTTCCACAGTATTGGCACCTTTGAATTGAGGTCAATTGAGCGCTGCTCGAGGCTTCCTTCAGGGTATGAAACTCACTTATAGGTAGGTTTTTCCAGTCACGAGTGGAGTAAAGTAAGAAAGCAGTTGAAAATACTAAGATATGATGCTCGCTGACAGGCAGGCGCTACAAGTCCTTTTGATGATGGCTCAAGATCTTCGTCAGTGCTGTTCGAGAGTCGAGAGGGTTGGAGACAACTCAGGGGTATTTGGGAGAGTCAGGGGTTGGATTGTACGTCAAGTTTCAAACTTTGCGATGCAAACACCTTCCAGAGGACTACACTATCATAATGGGTAATCTATATGTGTCTTACATAGCTGACGAGCAACCACAATTCTCTGTGCCCAGACTTCAAAGTGACCTCTCCTCATAACCCTATTGATTAGTAAGCGAATCCCCTTTCCTCACCATGGGTCAAGCCTCGATTGTTAAGTAAGACAATGATACATTTAGTAAGATAATTGCTTAGAAGAATTCCGGCTGCATGAAACATGTATTGCTTGGTATCTTGGCTGGTAGAAAGGATACTTGCCTCGTGAGGGTGGAGCGGGGGTACGTAAGGTAAGGAGTGCTTCGGGTCAAACTGTCGTGCATCGAGCAAAGTCTATAAGCAAGGGCCAGTCCAGCCGCCATTTCAACATCTTCATGGCTGTTGGACCAACTTTCACGCCTAATGATCAGATAGGGAAAGCTATGGCCAATTCTCAAGCTGTCAAGTATCTCAGCTCGTTTCTTGGAAAGCAATTACGCATCCACACCACAGATACGCGCATGTTTGTGGGCGAGATGAAGTGTACCGACAGCGTAATACGATCATCTCTCTACGCCAGCTCGCCTGTATACTGATGTTTTTGTTGTAGGAATGCAACATCATCCTGTCCAGGACCCACGAGTATCGGCCTCCTACCTCCGCAGCGATCCACGATGCTGTGGCCGAGGATGACCCAGATGCTACTGCACATAAAACAATCAAGCTGGATATGACAAGCAGATTTCTGGGGCTGGTCGTTGTTCCCGGCGAGTTCATCACAAAGATTGAGTTGGAAGAATACGAGGACTCGAAACCTGCCAAGTGATTCTCATTGAGCATGCCAATTGGGATCCCAGCAGGAAGAAGAACTTTGCAGCTTCACGCATGTGCTCGTGAATAGTGGTCGACCATGAGAACTTCCTCGCCACAAATGGCTAGAAGGAGGTTGCTCGGGCGTCGAGCATTAAGTCCCGTAAGTTGAGTGGGCAGAGTGCCAACTCATTCAGTGGCCGCTGCCAGCAAAATACAGCGGATCCGAGAACGGCGGAGCATGTTCTATCTATCAAATTTCTACAGCTCTACTCAGTTCGCATGGTAGAGATTGCGGAAGGTTAGCTAGCTTGGACGAAGGCCGAATTAATTAAGATACACCATCTGATCGACATCGGCAGACATCGGATCTTCTTGTATCGATCTTTCGTTCTCTTCGGAGGTGCTCTAGCGTTACATGAGTTGAACTTTCGACCTGGCCTTGTCTAAGGTAGTTTGCCCTCACTTATTCTCCGCTTCTTGTATCAATGAACTGCGCTCTCGGTGTAATGGATTGCCGTAGACGGTAATGGCGTAAGGTAGCCCGGGAGGCTCTTGACACCGCCAAGATATCGCTCTAATCTCCCCGCGTTGCGACAATAACTATACCACTCTGCTACTGGGTGTATCATAACGATTCTGGACTAGAGAAGACTCAAGTCTGGGTGTGGTAATTTCTCGGAAGTCCAGGTGAGTCGATGTTGTGCACCTCCCCCATTCGTTTGTTCCGCCTCATTTGCTACTCTTCGGTATTTGACATCTTGTCCGCAGTCCTGCACAACAACATTATTGCTCGGGTATCCAGCCTCAGCTGACCGCAGATTCTTTGACAGGTAAACCTTTGCCACGTCAGAGTGGCTTAACAGTGAAGCGTGGTATTCACGTTCGGAACTACGAGGTCAAGGTGCACTGCACCACCATTGCATCTAGACAAGACTGATTGTTTGGGCAGTCTTCCGGTTCACCTTTGCTCTCATACCCACATTTCAGCCCCGCTCTTGAAAAGATCTGGGTACGATTTTAGACTGCCTTGCCAGATCGGAGAGCCACCAGTTGCCACAACGAGGTCCTTCGTCGAAGCGCGATTTTTGTTTTTCCTTTCAACACTCTTTGAACCTCCATAATAGCTTGACTTTCCCGAATCGTCAAGTATTTCTGAGAACCAGCTCGCCGTGTCTTCTACAACTATATCTGGCACCGTCATCTCAGGACTGGAGTCGCGGGCCTCAATAGACCCTTAACAATTCCAAAGCGGCTGCGGACAGCTTCTAGTCCTTCGATCTCAAGAAGAAACGGCCTCTTGCTCGCGCCTTAGACGTTGGGCTCTGAGCCAATCACTCCAACGCCATGGGCCAACAACAGTCGAAAAAAAGCGAGGGCGCATCTGGAAACACATCTTCATCCTCTGGTGATCGATCCGCAGGGGAAGGATTACAATCATATCCCTCGTTTAGTAGGTCTGATACGAAGGAGTCTTCCCGCTCTCTGAGGGGAGCCATCAGGTCAAAGATCCCAGGAAGCGCTAGGACGGATAGTCCGAGAGCATCTACATCCGTACTTCCTGGAAGCGATGGGCCGAACTCTGGTAATGCGGACAAGTCAGATGTCGCATCGATCAAGTCTACAACAAGCGCTAGATCAGGTGCATCCAGGACAAGCCGTGCGATGTCTGGCTCTTCCGCACCACCACCCATGTCTCCAACGACAGATTCCATCGTTTCGCCAATCTCAACAGACTCTGCGGCTCCCGAGCCTCCTCCATCGCCAACCCAATCGGCATCCCTGGGTAAAGGTCACAAATCCGTCAGTAGCGCTCAACGCTCTGGCGAGGTTGACCAAGTTTCCGATGCACCACCAACTGGAGCGGGACATCCATCACACCTTCAACAACCAAAGGACTCTATTCTTGTAAAGACTGAAAATGCGATCAACCCGAGGGCGACGGTGACACCTGCGACAGCTGTGGACGATGGTGCACTAAGCAGCTCGCCTTCAATGGGCATTGGAGCGCTAAAGTCGTCAGTCCTTGATGAGATAATTACACGCCTGCTGGATGCTGGATACTCTGCAAAGGTTACAAAAGCCGTCTGCCTCAAAAACGCCGAGATTACAGCCATCTGCACAGCAGCCCGTGAAGTTCTTCTCTCCCAACCTGCACTACTGGAACTTTCAGCTCCGGTAAAGATTGTCGGAGACGTGCACGGACAGTACACCGATCTCCTACGCATGTTTGAAATGTGTGGGTTTCCACCTAATTCCAATTATCTCTTCCTAGGTGACTATGTCGACAGGGGAAAGCAGAGTCTTGAAACCATTCTATTGTTGCTGTGTTACAAACTCAAGTTTCCTGAGAACTTCTTTCTCCTGCGGGGCAATCACGAATGCGCCAATGTCACTCGGGTTTATGGCTTTTATGATGAATGCAAGCGGCGATGTAATATTAAGACTTGGAAGACATTCGTGGATACTTTCAACTGCCTTCCAATTGCAGCAATAGTTGCTGGTAAGATATTCTGTGTTCACGGAGGTCTCTCTCCAAGTCTTTCACATATGGACGACATACGGCAGATCGCACGGCCCACTGATGTCCCGGACTATGGACTGTTGAACGATCTGCTGTGGAGTGACCCTGCAGAAATGGATGCGGACTGGGAGGCGAATGAAAGAGGGGTTAGCTACTGCTTTGGGAAGAAAGTGATCATGGATTTCCTACAGCGACATGACTTCGACTTGGTTTGTCGAGCACATATGGTAGTTGAGGATGGATACGAGTTTTTCAATGACCGTATCTTAGTAACGGTCTTTTCAGCACCGAACGTGAGTTTGACCCTTTGATGATCTATCTAGGGATCGATCGATGAGGTAACATTTTGACCAGTACTGTGGGGAGTTCGACAACTGGGGTGCCGTTATGTCCGTATCTGGAGAGCTTCTCTGCAGCTTCGAGTTGCTCAAGCCACTGGACTCAAGTGCGCTGAAAAGCCACATCAAAAAGGGACGGAATAAGAGAAATAGCATGCTGAACAGCCCAGTAAGTACTCCTGCATGCAGTGTTTGGAATTTTGAAACAAATCTAACCATCATTTTCAGCCTGCTATTGTATCAGCGCAGAGCTACTAGACATATCATTATGATCTAGATTCGCATGATGCGCTCCAACATCCAAGTCTTCACAGGGCCATGATGCTAGACCTAACGAATTGCGTAGCGTCCCGAATCCCTTGCCAGTAGGACACTGCCTTCGACGCTTGTGTTGAGACAGATGGCATCAACACGTTTCCGGTGCTCCGTGGCGGGCAGTAGCTCGAGGAGCTCTGGGGACGAAGGGGTTGAGGCTTGGGGTCAAGACCAGGCCCGGAATTGCAGCTTCGGCTAGTTTTGGTGGTATGCACAGCACGAGGGAGTAGGTGTTTGCACCTAGCGTACCCTGCTTTGTGCCTGATGCGGTGGCGCTGTCTTTTGCGCAAGGTATCCGATAGTTGTTGTGATTAAGACGATTCACCAGCCAGAGCTTTTCTTCCGGGTAGACAGCGCCTGTGATACACATGCTACAAGTCCAAGTGGTAGATAAAACATCACAAAGATAGCACTCATGCTCCGGGTTTGAGAACTGTGTTTGGGTGATATGTAGCCTTTTGTACAGCACAATTACAGTACTGTATTGAAGCTGTAGTGTACTTTGTGACGACATCTGTACAAATGTCAACTTACTCTATTTTTCTCAGCCGCGAGTCACACTCGCATTGAACCAATATTGTCCCAGCGACAATGCCGTATTTCTTATTACCTTAGAGCCGGTATTGAGAGAACATGAGCTATCAAACTCCGGGTTAAGCCATGGGTGTCACGGGGCTGTGGACCGTCGTACAGCCTTGCGCGCGTCCCATCAAGATAGAAACCTTGAACAAGAAGCGCCTCGCCGTGGACGCCTCCATATGGATCTACCAATTTCTCAAAGCTGTCCGCGACAAAGAAGGCAACGCTTTGCGCAATTCCCATGTTGTGGGCTTCTTCCGACGCATCTGCAAACTCCTGTTCTTTGGCATTAAGCCAGTCTTCGTCTTCGATGGCGGCGCGCCAGCTTTGAAGCGGCAGACAATCAGCGGCAGGAAGGCAAGAAGAGAAGGAAGGAGGGAAGATGCGGTCAGAACCGCTGGCAAGTTGTTGGCGGTACAGATGCAAAGGAGGGCAGAAGAGGAGGACAGAAAGAGAAGGGAGGAAAGGGATAGACCAACCAGGCATGACGAGGTGGAAGAAGAAGAAGTTCCGGATAACTTGGTCTACGTGGATGAGTTGCAGATGACCGAGCGCGAGAGGCAGCAGAACAGGCAGTTTAAGAAGAAGGACGCGTACCATCTTCCGGATCTTGATGTCTCGCTGGCGGAGATGGGGGCACCCAATGACCCGCGCATCATGTCTCACGAAGAGTTAGAAGAATATGCACGACAATTTCACACTGGTGAAGACATCAATCTCTACGACTTCTCCAAGATCGACTTCAACAGTCCTTTCTTCATCAGTCTTCCGGCTAGCGATAGATACAATATTCTTAATGCGGCAAGATTACGGAGCCGACTTCGGATGGGTTACAGTAAGGATCAATTGGATACGATGTTTCCTGATCGCATGGCCTTCTCCCGGTTTCAGATCGAGAGGGTCAAAGAGCGAAACGAACTGACGCAGAGGCTGATGAATCTCAATGGTATGAATGAAGAGGATGCTATGTTTGGCGTCAACGGTCCTGGAAGGGTAGCCGGAGAAAAAGGCAGGGAATACGTGCTTGTCAAGAACGACGGGGTGGAAGGTGGATGGGCTTTAGGGGTTGTTAGCAACCGGGAGGAAGGAAACAGAAATAGACCGATTGATGTTGACCAACTCGACCGGATCCAGGAGGAGGAAGACGGGAAAGAAGAATGGGCAGATGAAGCCGATGGGTTCGAAGATGTACCTATTAAAGGGTTAAATAGGCTCCCTAAGCAACACATGAACTCTTCGAAAGTGGCCTCAAATAACGGCCTGGCGTCTGAAGATACACTCAAGAGGAGGCATGCACTATATGCGGCGCGCAAGGCAGGCAATGTGTCGAGTAAAGCACGTCCGGAAAGGCGTAAGCCTCAAAATGCGGACTCGTTGTTCGTTACCGAAGAAGCGGATGATGGTTGGGAGGATGTTGGAGAAGGTCGCATGGATGGATTATTTGAGGATCAGGATTATGAACCAAAAATAGATGACGAAGATGAGGATCTTGACCGTGCTATTGCCATGTCTCTCGAAGACCCTACATCGGAGGGCGCGACGGAAGCTCCTCAACAGTCGACGTCCACTCAGCAATTTGCCGGACCCAGAATAGACCAGCCATTGAAATTCAATCAAGCAAACGCTCGGGTGGGTCGGGAATTTGCGCATCTAACAAATGCTAGAGCACATGCCGCTGCTCCAGTCACTTCTGACGTCGATGGAAGTGACGATGATGATATGGATCTTCAAGCCGCCCTAGCGGAGTCGCGCCGCACGAAGTATCAGCCTCAATGGGGGCCGAAAGTCTTTGGACTGAACGGACCACCCCAAGCGACTCGTTCTACCTCTCCTCAAGCAGCACTACCCTTACCTGTTTCGAAGATCTCACAACCCAATGAGAATCCCTTTGATGGACCATTGCCGTTCGAGTCGCTTAACCTAGGCAAATCCATATTTGGGAAGAAAAAACAAAAGCCCACCGAAGAGGATGCTGGGGGCTTTGAAAAGTCCCTGGACGCAGAAAATGAGCTGCCAGCCCAGCCCCTACCGCCCTGGTTCAACCAAGAAGTTGGCAAGGACAAAGCAGCGCACAAAGCGTTCGAAGAACCTCTAAATCGAGAAAACAGTCAAGCTAATGACAATGCAAAGAACGAGCAGGGGATATTGCGGAGGCAGCAGACGGGAGAGGTCATCGAACTGGATGAATCTGTCTGGACAAGCCAAGGCATTATTGAGGTTGACTCGTCTGACGAGAATGAAATTGAAGAAATACAGGTGGAAGATGTGGTTCCGGTCGACTCAGAGTTAAGGATGGGGGACATTGCAGATCTTGTCAGAGCTGAACCTCCTGTGTCAGACACACCCATCAATGCCATTCCGGAAGTGAGTGAGGTTGGCCTGACAGAGCAACCGCCAGCAGCCTCAATGCTGCCTTCTGCCTCACTGGAGGAGACTAACGAAAAAGACGATGAACCTTTCGATTGGGACGAAAGTGACCGCGAGGAGCACAGAGAAGGAACATCTCAATCCGACGGCACGGTGAAACCAGCGGGAGGTCTTTTACAGCGCAGTGAGTCCAGATCAATATCTCCGGAATTTGAAGATGTCGGCATCTCAGACCGTCCTACCGCACTGGAACCGGTGGAAAGCACGCCTACAGTTACCAACGCTGTAGTCCCATCTCTACCACCAGCAGACTCTTTCGATCAAAAGCCTTATGAGGAGCTCCCCATGAATGATGAAGAGGATCTATACTCCGACCCTGATGACGACGAATTAATGCGCCAGCTCGCTGTCGAGGCTGAAGAACATGCGCGATTCGCCTCCACTCTGAACTCCAAATCGCACTTACAAAACGCGGAAGACTACGAGCGAGAACTGCGCCAGCTCCGCAACCAGCAAAAGAAAGATCGGCGTGATGCCGACGAGGTCAGCCACATTATGGTCACAGAATGCCAGCAACTCCTCAAACTCTTCGGCTTGCCGTACGTCACCGCACCGATGGAAGCCGAGGCACAATGTGCTGAGCTGGTCAGATTGGGTCTAGTCGACGGCATCGTGACTGACGACAGTGACATCTTCCTCTTCGGCGGGACCCGCGTCTACAAGAACATGTTCAATCAAGCTAAATTCGTGGAATGCTACCTCACCTCGGACTTGGAGAAAGAATATTCCCTCGACCGGCACAAACTCATTGGCATCGCCCACCTGCTGGGCAGCGACTACACCGAAGGCCTCCCTACCGTTGGGCCCGTCACCGCCCTCGAGATCCTCTCTGAATTCGCCACTCTCGACGCCTTCAAGGACTGGTGGTCACAGGTCCAAGCCGGCGTCAAGCTCCCTGACGATGCTCGTTCTCCATTTCGCCGCAAATTCAAACGCAACGCCGCCAAACTCTTCCTGCCGCCCACTTTCCCCGACAAACGCGTCGACATCGCGTACCTGCAGCCTGAGGTCGATTCCGACCCCTCGCCTTTCGCGTGGGGCGTGCCGGATCTTGATGCCCTAAGGGCGTTCCTGATGGCGACTATTGGTTGGAGTCAAGAGCGTACTGATGAGGTTCTTGTGCCCGTCATCAAAGACATGAATCGAAGGGAGAACGAGGGCACACAGGCGAACATCACCAACTTCTTCACTGGGAGTGCGGGCGCAGGCGCGTTTGCGCCGAGGAGAAGGAAGGAAGGCAAAAGTAAGAGGATGGAGAGTGCGTTGGGAAAGTTGCAGGAGAGAGCCAGGATGTCGAGGGGTGAGGAAGAGCGTGAGGACGAGGGTGTGAACGCAGATGGAGACGATACTACTGGTGAGGATGGGAATGCCGAAAGAGCCGTGGAAGGCGATATCGAGCCGGCTGTTGGCTCTGAACTCAGCCAACGTAGAGCGCAGAAGAAAAGGCCGGTATCGGCATCTCATTCCTCCGACAGTGAGCACGACGAATACCAGGCGCCTAGAAAGGCGCGAAAAGGGGCGGGAGGAGCGGCTAGGGCTCGCACGAAGCGGAAAGATCTTGTTTAGAAGGTGGGGGAATTCTAGGGGCGTTTGATGTAGTTTTGGTAAATTGTCATTGGCGTTGTGGAGACTCATGGCCGGGGTAAGGCTGAAGGTGAAAACAGAGAATAAAGATAGAAAATCAATGCTTAAAGCAATCGGATAG
>QQTW01000790.1_pt1 | contig 20735 bp, 13 predicted proteins | sample 1904831 | NCBI WGS metagenome assembly QQTW01 (sample SAMN09435610, study PRJNA476489) | Subsurface metagenome, whole genome shotgun sequencing project. | reverse complement strand
ACCTTTCCAAGCAGGGGCTTGTCTCGTATCGGAATGAGCTCGAAATTGAGAAAAGATTGCCGCCGTCCTTTTCGACTTGCACCGACGCTACTGGGCTGAAATGCTACTACAGTCAGCTGCAGGGACTTGTATTGACGGATCCTGCGTCAATGATCGAGAGGAGCCCCGATATCCGCGGTGGGATACTTGCCGAAGAGATGGGCCTAGGTAAGACGGTGGAGCTTATTGCTTTGATCTGTTTGCATAAGCGGCAGCACCAAGGCAGCCCTGTCTACGATAATTACTCCGGATCCACGGTCACACCATCCCAAGCTACCCTCATCATAACACCATCTTCTATACTTCATCAGTGGAAAACCGAACTAGCCACCCATGCTCCGAGTCTGAGGGTGTTGGACTATCAAGGAATGCCTTCTGTGGCTCGGGCATCACAGATGAAGGGCGAACTGTCAGTCAGTGACCTTCTGGGATATGACGTAGTTCTGACAACCTACAACGTCCTGGGAAAGGAGATATGGTATGCGACTACGGGACCGGAAAGATCTTTGCGGCATGAGAAAAAGCATCAACGGCGTCGGAGTCTTTTGACAATGATCCACTGGTGGCGTGTATGCCTTGATGAGGCTCAGATGGTTGAAGGCGGGGTATCCAATGCGGCAGTAGTTGCGCGGTCGATTCCGCGGCAGAATGCGTGGGCCGTATCTGGTACTCCATTACGAAAAAATGTGCAGGATCTGTATGGCCTACTTCTATTTCTTCGGTTTGAGCCCTATTGCAGCACGAGGAGTCTCTGGAAGCGTACGGTGAAAAGCTACAAAGGTATTCATATCGCTTCGTCTCTGGCCTTTGTCTGCTAATCTCACTGCTCAGATGTCTTCCAGCAGATATTTGGCCAACTGACCTTGCGCCATACGAAAGATAAAGTGCGGGAAGAGTTGCGCCTACCGCCTCAGAAACGGGTGGTCCTTACCGTTCCGTTCACTGCGGTTGAGGAACAAAACTATGCACAGCTTTTTCAGCAAATGTACGAGTCATGCGGACTCAGGGCCGATGGATCTCCTGCAAACGGTGATTGGAATCCGGATGATCCAAACGTGACAGACAACATGCGTATGTGGCTCACAAGACTTCGTCAAACCTGCCTGCATCCGAAGGTCGGCAATCGTAACTTGCGTGCACTTGGCCGCGGAAACCGTTCTCTCCGCACTGTAGAGGAAGTTCTTGAAGTCATGATAGAGCAGAACGAGACGCAAATGCGATATGAGGAACGGGCGATGGTCATGGCGGGGGTTCTGGGAGCGCACATACAGGGCAATGCGAAGAATGAGGAGAAGCGGTGCGAAGTCGCCCTTGATGGTTATCTTGCGGCTCTCCACGATGCAAACGAAATCGTGGATGACTGTCGACGGGAACTTTCAGCCTGTTTGGCGGAAAAGCCCGACAATATGGCGCCAGGCGGCGATGAATGGTCTGCAGAGGATGATCTATCAGATCAAGATCAGAGTCAGCCGGAGAAAGGCGGAAGAGTGGCCCTCCTTCGGAAGCATCTCCGTTCAGCATTGGAAACCCAGCATGCATGTGCCTTCTTCGCTGCTACATGTTATTACCAGATCAAGACGGACAAGAATCTAACTCAACCCGACTCGGACGATTTCAAGCGCCTGGAGAGGCTCGAGAATGACCTTTATGAAAAAGCAAAAGCTATCCGTAAGGAGATACTACATGATCCCCACGGCAAGGCCACACGAAGCATGCGTAAAGTTTCTCGGAAAGCGCAACAGACCAAAGTGGCGTCCAATATCCCCGAACTAGAAGACTATGGCGGCATCGAAAATCGGAAAATCCTTGAAAAGCTTGATTTTCTCAGTGACGTGCTCAACGAGCAAGCGCGGACGCTTTTGGATTGGAGGAAGAAATTGATCGAGCTCCTACTTCTTCCTTTGATAGATCAAGACGAAGGGAAGGAGATAACCGGTGAAGAATATGAGGATTCCGCCAAAAAGCAGGACGAGGTGTATGTGTATATGACTGCGCTCCGTGCCATGTTTGCGGACAGGTACCTGGGCTTGACAGGTCAGGAAAATCTCCTGATTGAACACGAGATTAAGCTGGCTCTGAGCCAAGCCAAGTCAGGGGAAGGCCATGCTCCTCAACTCTTCGTGGAGATCATGGATACTCGCGCAAAACTCAAGCCGTCAGCAGACGGTGGCTCATTGCGTGGCATAGTCGCGGAGCTTCGTTCCTTGGTCACTGCGCTGCAATGGCAAAAAGAGGGCGGGAGCCAGCGAGCAGGGGTCGAGCTTGCCGTGGTCGAGTCGCAATTGAAGGAGGTGCAGAGCATATCTACTGCGCAAGCTAAGGACATTGCGGAACTGGAGCGAGAACTGGAGCTGTTTAGGACTACGATGAACCTGCGATTGGATTACTACCGACAGCTGCAACAGATCTCGGATACCGTGGCTCCCTATAAGGAGGAGCTTGATGAGGAGCTCGATCAACGAGCACTCGACAAGCATCGTGAGCATGCAAACAAAATCGCCAAACGTCTGGCGACTTCACGGACAAAGCGCCGGTTCTTACTCCATCTCCGTGCGGAGTCGTCAGACCCGCAAAGTCAGCGGCTCTGTGTAATCTGTCAGTCTTCTTTCGATGACGGTGTTCTGACCGTATGTGGGCATCAGTATTGCAAGGAATGCATCGGACTCTGGTGGCAATCGCACCGCACTTGCCCTGTGTGCAAACGACATCTCAGCCTTCTTGACTTCCACCAGATCACATACAAGTCTACCAAAATCAACGCCCAGGAGGAACATCATCAGATACACACCAACCCAAGTATGCCCGAATCCGCGTCGTCGTCAGGGGTTTCAATCTACTCCGACATCAGTGACTCGACGCTGAGAGAAATAAAGGCCATCGACCTGAGTGAGTCGTATGGCACAAAGATCGACGCTATTACTCGTCACGTCTTGTGGCTTCGTAACAATGATCCTGGGGCGAAGTCTATCATCTTCTCACAATACAGCGACTTTCTCTCCGTACTCGAAGGAGCCTTTGATCGCTTCAGGATTGGCTTCACAAGGATCACGAGCAAGGAGGGTGTGGACAAATTTCGAACCGATCCCAGCGTCGAGTGCTTCCTACTAGATGCGAAAGCCGATTCCTCGGGTCTCAACCTCGTCAACGCAACCCATGTATTCTTATGCGAACCGCTCATCAACACGGCGATAGAACTACAGGCCGTCGCCCGCGTGCACCGCATCGGTCAGAAGCGCGCAACGACAGTATACATGTACCTCGTCAGCGACACCGTCGAGCAGGCCATATACGAGGTCTCAGTCGCGCGACGGCTCGAGCATGTGGGCAGGCGACTTGAAAACGGAGTTGGCGGTGCGGGCTCCGGAAGTGTCGCTCCCATGCTGCAAGAGGCCGCCATCGACGCGGCCAACTCGTGGGAGATGGAGCAGGCCTCTCTAGCACGCCTGTTCGCGAAAGAAAGAGGCGGAGGAGAAGTGGTGCGAAAGGAGGATCTATGGAGATGTCTCTTCAGCAAGCCGCGGCGACGCCTGTCGGGCTCGTCCCGAGAGTTGGAGCTGGCGGTCGGTCGTCATCTAAGAGCAAGCAACGCTGAGGAAAGAGTATTGAGCTGAATTACGTTCGCTATGCGCAGCCCAGTACAGCGACTGAGGACTCGAGCACGACTACGTACCACCCCACATGATATCGGAGAGCATGTCATTTTGCATTACAGGCAAGGCATAAGACACGCAGCACATGCCGCGCCTGCGAGACTCGGCAGCAGTCTACGCGCGCCTTCACAGAACTGCAGTATATTCCAAAAACTTTGTCGCCGGGCAAACTCTGGGACAGGAGCGTGCAATTGCACTTGTCTTGAAGTTGGCATGTTAACTGCCGCTCCGGGGTCATCCCTCAATCATCCATGGTTTTCCGAACGTGCAATGCGCCTAGGCAGAATAACTTCTTAAGTGAACAATCAGATCCTTACGTAGAGCTAAGGGAGCGCACCTTAGAGAAGACGACGATGCAGCCATTAGCATATCGTTATGTGTATTTTTCGAGTGACGTCCTTGAGGCTCAGAAATATTTGATAGAAGTGTCCACCTGCGGTGCGCTGGGATATCATGATTCGTACAGTATGATGTCCATAGCTAGCTTCTGCGATATTCATCGCATGCGAACGCCTGGGTCTCAATAGTACTGAGCCATTGTGGTTCCAACAGGTCACGGAACTTGCCCTGGTCAAGGCCAGCCTCTTGGACGACGACCCGACAGTGCCGACCAGAAATCTCAGCGGTCCTAGGTCGTCGGACCTGTCTTTTCACTGATACCGCTGGATGAGGACCTTGCGCTGTGCCTGACTTACAATGGCGCCCTAAATTGCAACTTCACCGCTGTATTGTTTCCCCGGGTAGCAGTAGAAGTAGCAACACGCTGGTAGTAACTCCATATGGTAACGGCATTTGATAATTGAATAATATATAAGTTCGGGGAAAGGGGGTTGAATATCCTTTGCGCTGAAAACATTCTTGAGATGAAGTTCTGATGTCCGTGCTCGGTATGAAGGTCCGGCTTTGTATCGTGAACCAGGCCATGTCTTTCCCCTTGCCTTTTCTATATATCTGCTCAGATATTCCATAGACATCTCTAGCGATCAGAGACTCCTTCTGATTGGCATTGCTGGTCGTTCTTCTGGCGTTCGCTCTAAAATCTTGCCTTCCCTAAAGTCATCCTCAGTCTTTCGCTTCGAAGAATCCAGAGATGTAGGAGCTTCGCTCAGTGGGAGAAGCGACGCAGGCGGAACCAGCTGAAAAGGAAGCTCCCAGTAGCTGTCGATGTATTCAAGAAGCTTATCTCTATATTGGCAATTCATGAGATCATGGGCGGAGTAAACTTCATGTCTTGTCAAACCCATAATGAGACCAACGTTCTTGATTATACCGCGCAGGCAGTGGACGCGTTCAATGTGCTGCACTCATTGCGTGAATCCGGGTAATGGATCTCATCCATATCAGATCTTGAATTTGAATCACGGATCGTATTGGCGCGTCGGGACACGGCTAGCTGTTGGGACTCTTGCAGCTGGCGGGCGTCGTCTTTCATCTCTGAATACTGACGATAAGGATTTTGAGCGTAAAGACTGTGGCGCTGCGCTTCGTCTGCGAGAGCTACCCGCTGGAAAGATGGAGAAGGATAGCGATATGGTGCTTCCTTATCTGGCTGAAGGCGCTCTCTGGCACAATTGAGATTTTTAAGACGCCTGACTGGTGTTTTGCCCAGAGTGCTCGTTTGCCGGTGCCTTTCATCGATAGGAAAATGTCATCACCTTCGGCGAGAAGGGTGAACCGTTGTCTGACGTACGTCCACGAGAAGGGACGGGTGCTGTATAGCTCACTACTATAGACGGCATCCGTTAGCTCTGTAATTCGTGTAGATCCGTCTAAGAGCCGGCAACGTATTCGATTTGTCCCGATGCCCTGGATAGATGGTTTGATTCCACCTGCGACGGTTATCGTTCCCTGTTTCGCGGATAGGAAGACGAAGTCGTCTGCACAGCCAGACATGTGTCTAGACGCACCGGTGTCCAACAGCCAAACGGGTGGATCGGATGCTACCGGCCGAGGGATGGCGGCATAGGCACTCGCGTCGTTCCGCGAACGTTTGCCGTTGTTGAAGGCTGTCGATTCTGTTGGAGACGTTAAGTTGATTGCTGAGGCAGAAAACCCGACGACATTCTCTTCATCATCACTGTCGCTGTCATCAGGTTATGAGTCCGGAAGGTCTGCTGTCTTGATCAGTACCCTTCCGATATATCGTCTTCGTATACGAACAGCCTCAACGTCCGACGAACTCTGACGCGGCCCGTACACAGTTACACGAACTCCCCCCTGACTCGTCTGCCATCTTCCACCTTCCATCGGCCCATCTACCGTCCGCCGTCTACCGACGACAACGCCACGATGTCCACGTTCCAGTTCAGACTCGATCCAGCCTCGTTACCGGAGCTCAACTCGCGTGGCAGCAAATACAACGAATGGAAATCGGCATGGACAATCGCTCTACGATACGCCGGCCTCTGGCCCACCGTTTCGAAGAAGACCAGACGTCCACCAACCGGCGACGCTGCAGACGATTAGGACAAGGAGGACAACAAAGCCATGGTCATGCTCCTATCGTCCGTTCACGACGACCTCATGATGAACGTTGTGTCGGCAATTTGATATGCGAGATGATTGGCTTGACGACGGCGTCATAGTGGCCCATATAATAATATAATGATATAACATCGGCCAGTGGTACCTACACAATATCGACGGATTTTACCTAAGGCATGGTCAACTTCAGAACTGACTGCGTAGATAGGCGTTTGAGATTAATGTGGTGCCGTCTTACATGAAAACGACGCTGCGTAAAGCTATATCAACGACCCCAGGCGTATTCTGGCATTGAGTCTGGAAAGAATGGTGGGTCTTGCGAAGTTCAAAGTTGATGGGCGACTGAGAGATGTTTGGAAGTTAGACTGAGGAGGAGGAAGATGGACGAGTGATCGCCTTTGTTCACGAACTTCACGAAGGCTCCAATGCAGGGTAAGTGTTTGTATGAAAGATTCCCTCCCCGGCGCCGGCCTCAGGCAATCCAATACGTTTTCCGATTACGGACAAAGGAATGTGTCAGGCGGCCGGTAAAGGTGGCACACAGAAGCTACCTAGGTATGCGTGAGTCAAGATGCAGGTGGATGGAGAGTCGCATGCTATATACTCCATACGGACATACATGGGTATATAAAGGTTCTTATTTCTCATAAGGAGTACGGAGTAAGGATCTGGGAGTAGCTGTGGGAGTACGGAGTACGGACTGCTCTCCAGAGGTCTGTACGGATAAAGTGGCGGGTATTAATATTGTTGTTCATCTGTCAAGTAGAACTCTCAAACCCGGAACCCTGGATGGGCTGGAGTCTCGACCGTTCCCGCCCAACCACCTGGGGGCATCCGTCGCCCATCAAAGTCCAAGCCTCATCTGGTGCCACTGCTTCAAGCTTCAACTGCGGATCCACAGCTGAACGCCGCTCTGTCTGACCAAAGACTGCCTGGACCTTCCTCCAGCCGAACCTGCACGCCCGTCGACTTCTGACACCGTCCCATGTCGCTCATGCCACTTGACGCCATGCGACAAGCGCATGTCCGCATCTGATGGTGCCTCGAAATGCACCCGTTTCCGACGGCTTTCTCATCTCGAAAAGGGACACATCCTCTCCTCTCTCCTCTCTTCCTGGACAGAGGTCGGCGTGGACCTCCCCCGGCAGTGGATACACGCCCCTCTGCTCACCGCCGGGCTCCGCCCAGACGGGTTGCTGCATGATGTTGGCGGCTGCGTCCGATGATAATGTCTGCGCCGCAGCTGCCTCTACCGCTTTCAACGCAGTCCTCTGGACGGTCGCTGTTGTCGAGGATTGCGTCGCCGCTCAGCACAAAAGTTCGCAACATCGTCGAGTTCTACATCGTACTCGATCAGCCTTACCGGCAGTACTCTCCTGGGGACGTCGTCACTGGTAGCGTGGTTCTCAAGGCGGTTAAGCCGGTGAGGGTTACCCATCTGGTGGTATGCCTTCATGGCTACGTGCAAGTATATAAGAACCCGGGCGTCCCTGTCGATCCCGTTCCCTCTTACTCTGCCACGACGGGGTCTACGCGAGCCAAGAGAGGCGGCGGCTACTATGGGAATGGATTCGCTTCATTGTTTGAGCACGAGGTTGTGCAATGTGGAGAAGGGCGATTGGACGAGGGCATATATCGGTTCAACTTCGAATTGGAGTTTCCCGGTAGCAGTCTGCCCAGCAGTATCGACGTCAGTGAACCCCATCGACCCCAGGCTCGTTCCTCTACTGACTGTTTGGGTAGTTCGAAAGAGGGACCGTCTCGTACCTGGTCACTGCCACCCTGACGCGACCTACTACGCTGTCTCCTACGATGACATGCGAGCGAAAACTCTTCCTGATAGAAGACATCAATATCGCACCGCTTCCCCTCCTTCGGCCCAAAGTCATCTCGCTCAAACCCATCGCCCGGGGTCTGAAGCCCAAAGCTGGCTCGAGAAGGATGACGGCGACCGCACATCGATCGAAGCCGCTGTCGAATATATCGCAGACGGACCTCACCGGTGAAGGTCTTGACTCGGACAGCTTACAGGATGATTATGAGCTCCCCAGGAGTCCTGTGTCCAGCACGTTAAGCACCGGAAGCCGCGCGAGTAGTAGTAGCACTAGGGACTCCGCGCCGGACTTCGGCCCAGCGTCGGTCGTCACCGGCGAAAGTGAGAGGTTCTTATCAGCCCCATCATTTAAAGCGGACGCCGTCACTGCCACCGTCCAGGTACTTCAATCAGGTTGTCTCCGCGGCGGAAGCGTGTCAGTGAAAGTCTCGGTCAATCACACCAAGATAATCAAAAACGTCAATGGCGTTATAGTCACACTCTTTCGCCAGGCGCGTTTGGACATGCACCCTGCTCTGCCCTTGGCATCCTCAGGGCGTGGAAACAAGCCAAAGTTTGAGGACTACTACCCGAAATCCAAGTCAGGGCTTGGTGGACTGTCGCTATCCTCGGCGGGCTCGAGTCATGTGTTTCGGAAAGACCTGTCCCAGTCGATCGCCCCCCTGATACTGGATCCCAACACGCTCAGCGCCGAGATCAAGACGTCGGTACGGGTTCCCGAAGAGGCTTTCCCTACCATCGCATCAGTACCAGGCTCGATGATAAGCTTCAAATACTACATTGAGGTGGTCTTGGACCTGTATGGCAAGCTTGCTGGTCCGGAGAAGCATCTTCCCACGGTGGGTCCGGTGCTCTCTTCCGGATTGTACGGGGCCGGTCGTTCGACTAGGAATTTGGAGGATGCCAGCGGGGCAATGTATGCCACTTTAGTTGGATCTTTCGTGGATACAGAGAACCTCCGTCGTGACAAGAGTGTTGTCACGTGCGTCTTCGAAATCGTCGTCGGGACCAGAGATAGTGAAAGGGCCAAAGGAAAGCGCAAGGACGACGGTGTGACCCGGTCTGCCGTCAACGAAGTGGGGCACCAAGACCTTCAACCTGTTTCTCGTACGTCTCATCCACTTCATGACAATATCGAGCATCGTCAAGTCAGTCCAAGCTATGACCGTTACCATCCGCCACCCGAAGGGGATCGTCTTCGGATCAGTTCTCCACACTACCACCAGGCTCATACTCCTCCCTATAGCGTGCAAGGCGAGGAGCAGGCCGATTATTTCCACTTGACTCTAGACTTGGTGTCGGAAGAAGCGTCTCTGACGGAAAAGGAACGTCTGCGGCGGCAAGAAGCCCGCCTTCTTCCAAGCCAACCCCCAGGTACGGAAAGCAGTCCTAGTGGCCCTGCCGTCAATTCGGCTTCAGCACCGGTCGTACACGAGGACGAATCTTTAGACCAGGTCTCTTATCCTGCTCATGGAGATCATCCTCCTCATCAAAGTCAGGCCACGGCGGTCAGCTCTGTGGACTCTCCTCATGCCCTTCCCATGCATGCTAGCGAGGATCCCAACACGCCAGCCGCCACATATTCACCCGTGGACGACAAGCAGGAGGTGCAACGGCAAAGACTAGAAAATGATCGAAGCATGCCTGATGGGCTTACGCTTGGACCTGTGCACGACAGTACCACAGAAGCAGAATATGCAGCACCCACAGCACCGGTGCTTGACCATATTGACATATCTTACAATGTATCAGATTCCGTGGTTGAGTTGCCGAGGTACTCAAGGTAGCGAGTGAGATCTTTCCAAGGTTTACTCTCAAAATCCTCGCCGTGGGAGATTTTCCACCTCCTGTCCAGTGACATCTGTTCTGCTCATGAGGTCGCTCCCTGGTGGCTCATGACTTTGCTGCTCGTCAAGCGCACCCATCACAACTACTTTACTATACTGAGCTTTTGCTATCATGGACACTGTGACAGATACCATTGCAAGAGTCTTGGACCGCATCAAATGGGTAATTGAAACTTCCCCAGAGCACGGCTATGATTGTTCCTTGCTTTATGATTTTTTCGATGAATGACGCCTTTTCTTGAATCTCGTGTTACGCGGATACCATCCGAATTAACATGTTCTGTGGTATTTTCGAACCATTACCGCCTTTGAATGACGCGGCGATGTTTAAAGTGTACAGATTTCTCATGTTTTTTGCTTCTCTCATTGAACTGGCGCTCAACGGCTGGAATTGATTTGGGCCCGAACGTTGGTGCCAAACGAGTGTGGAAACGGTGTTCGGAAACTCAAAGTTCTACGTCAGTCATTACCGGGTCACCTGGGCAGCCGGGTCGAAGGTCGAAGGTCGAAGGAGCTTCTCGTGTACGATAACAGTAACGCAGCGTTTGTGGTGGGCCTGCTCAACTTGTTTTGGGGGTTATCATCACTACTTAGACCACTACCTGCGTAGGTATGTGGTTCGAAAATTGAGCACTGGAGGAGCATGTTGTCACAGGCTTGGTGGAGTATTGCTATCTTGGTCAAATTCTGGTAAAAGAAACGGCTACTTGAGCACATGAGATATCAATTGTATAAAGCTCTACAGGAGTTTTCTCATATTGCTTCAATCGAGGAGTCACCGTCAGGCTTGCACTTTAAGTTGTCATCACTCTCATTGTGGTGCATCATATCAGAAACTCAGTTGATTTCACTTACCTGCAACAGCTACTAACACTGGCCACGTCTACAACTCTCTTGCCATCACACAGACGCCACCATGTTACCTTACACTCATCTCACATCTCGTACTTTGTCTGGAATCAATCCAAGACAAAAAAAAGCCAACTTACTATTTCACGCTCACACCTGTCCATGATCAACCTAAGACAACGTTGGAGCGACTTACCTTTTCACATCCCCCCACCCGTACTCTTGCGCCTCATCTTGCAAACTTACCCTCTTGGTCATCGCCCAGTCCCAGGAACGCGACCCGCCCATTGGCCTTGAGGATCTCGTAGATGGTCTGTCGGGAGAGCGAGTAACCAGTTTTCTTCCAGCGAGCATTGAGCCAATCGGCCAGAGCGTCAGCGCTATAGTTCCAATCACGATTGTCGTATTCGGTGAGGATAAGTGCAATGATCGGGGCATCCGGAAAGTGTTCGGGGGTTGTTGATGAAGACATGATGAAGGTTTTGCGATACGAACAGCTCTCGATTGGTGTGACGGCTCTGGGAATCTAGGACTAGGTCGCACAGCGACTTTAGGACAGATTGGTTGATGCTGTAAAGCTGGGGGTAAAGATGAGATGAATCTCGGGCTTGAGTTGTGAAAAGGAGGGAGTTGAGAGGGCATTATATACTAACGGATGAGCATCGTGTTGGCACGTTGTGCACAACGAGGTCAAAGAAACACTCATCGCCAAACAACCATGAGCCGAAACAAAGAGATACTGAGAAAGACATTGTCGAAACACAAAGCAGCTGAATGGATTCCCCATCAAGGACGATGTGGAGAAAGGCATCGTCAGGTTGCAAGACAAGGAAATCTATTAGTCTTCCTTGTTGAAGATGATGAAGACAGACTATGGAGGATAGAAGAACATTGCCCACTCGTGTAGAACAAACATCTCCTTGTCCGGGCACAATGCTGTGAGTTGATGGTCGAAGAGATAGCCAGGTTAATGACACAACGACTCTAACGCTGGAGTGCTTGACACCTCTTTCTGTTATTTGCTTTGTCTAGATCCTGGTGATTACTGAGGGAAGATTCATCATCTGATGAAACCACGCGTCGTCTGTCACTTGCCGTCCACGGGTGCCGTCACGCCAGTTGGAGAAACGTACCACTGCTCGATCATCTCAGCATCACGTATGAAGGATAGCGTAGGGAGACTATGAAGCAACATTACCCAATATTACCCAATATCCGAATGGTGCGTGATGGCAAAGCCTGAATCGACTGACGATGTATGAAAGTCAACATCTGACGTTGGTTCCGAAACGTAAGACTCGTGTCATGTCCCGATCTTGCCGAACAATTCCGCTTGTATCCGTGGGATTGTGAGCAGATTGAGTTCACACCGTAAACTCCGTGAACGCGCCCTGTCCAAGTCATGGCATGAGAGGTGACGAGTCAATATCCAGGCCCTAAAAACACGTATATATAAGGCTCCATCAATCCTGTGCAGTTGTTTCCTCAGCAATCATTGTCGAGAAATCATTACTCACTTCCTTTGCTCGAGTAAGAAAACGAGGCCATGCCGCTCATAATGGAGAGGAATATCGTGCCGTGGGTGGAAACACCGTTGATAGAGTCAAGTGCGCTGTCGAGAGCAGCAGGGTGGTTAGTGATTTCATTTCATATCTGAGTTTTATCTTCCAAGTTTTCAATTTAGAATGTCAGCTCTCAGTACGCTCAACTCCATATGCTCTTTCCTTGGTCTTGCTATCCTACGGTCCTTCTGAGCTACTGCCGTCTCTCATGCTTTGCTACTTTTACGTTGGATGTCTAAACCGTAGAAGCAGAATCTTCCTGAAGCTAGAGAACATTCAGCCCTCAGGCTCCTTCAAGTCCAGGTACGTTTCTGATCCGATTTCCTTCCTCTGTCAATGTCCCTCCGTGTCGACGATTGCGCGCACGATTCCCCCCTACAATTTCTTGGAGGAGACTCACCCAATCGAAATGATTTCTGAATTGGCTCTGACATATGAAACAGAGGGATTGGCAACTACATGCTCCGCCGCCTGCGCGCCCATCCAAACCCGTCAGAAGTCCACTTCTACTCTTCCTCAGGCGGCAACGCCGGCCTGGCCTGCGTGCACGCAGCGCGAGCCCTGTCATGCCCGGCCACGGTGGTCGTCCCGCAGTCGACGGCCCCTCGGATGATCGCGATGCTCCGCGCCGCCGGCGCCGCCGCTGTGCTCCAGCACGGCGCGACCTGGCGCGAGGCCGACGCCTTCCTACGTGCGAAGCTGGCGGCCGCTTCCGGACCGGCCGCCAACGGAGTGTACGTTCCGCCGTTCGACGACCCTGACATCTGGGCCGGCCACGCCACGGTCGTGGACGAGGTGGTGCAGCAGCTGCAGGGTGAGAAGCCGGACGCGGTTGTCTGCAGCGTTGGCGGTGGAGGGCTGTTCTGCGGGATCATGGAGGGACTGGACCGCCACGGGTGGAGCGATGTGCCGGTGCTGGCGATGGAGACGCGGGGAGCGGAGTCGCTGAATGCGTCGCTGCGAGCGGGCGAGTTGGTGACGCTGGCGGGTATCACGTCGCAGGCCAAGAGCCTGGGCGCCACGCGGGTGGCACGGCAGGCTTTTGAGTACGGACGGAGGCCCAACGTGCGAAGCGCTGTTCTGGACGATGCGGAGGCGGCAATGGGTTGTTGGCGCCTCGCAGACGATGAGCGGATCATGGTCGAGCTGGCATGCGGTGTCAACGTGGCGCTGTGCTTTGACGGGAGGCTGGGCAAAGTCCTGGGGGTTCCGTTGCAGCACGATAGCAAGGTTGTCATCATCCTCTGCGGAGGCAGCAATGTCACAATCGACATGCTGGCCGGCTGGAGAAAGGAGTTCGGCCACATCGAGGAGGAGCTCCCAACGAACTGCGCAGTATCCAGCACGTACTCCGCTCCCAAGGGCGCCAGAGCGTGAGGCAGTCCAGCGACACACGTTAGACCAGTCATAATTAGGGTACAGTTTAGCATCTAATGACGTTAGTTTGGTTTCTGAATAGCATGTTTGAAAGCTTCGCAACTCTCGCGGTGACTGGGTCATACCGACCTCAAGCGGCCACGCCCTCCAGCAGGCCCTTCCTGTATCTCCAGTAGTTGGCTCTTACTGGGTCATATTTCCGTTCCAGAAGTTCTAATGCCGTTGCAGCATCTTCCTGTTTACCTTCCTCCTCTGCGTAAATGTCTGCCAGAAGGTCCAGTGCATGAGTCGACAGGATCTCGTCCGGTCGGTCGAGGGAAGCAAAATCAGTGACGAAAGGCTTAACATGCGACTTCGGCAGCTTCGCCTGTCGTAGGATGCCGCGCAAATAGTTCCAGGGGCTCTGATTTTGGGGTGCACGCCGGATTGCTGCCTTCGCATACCTAATTGCAGTGCGTCAGCTGCTCGCTCTGTGAAGGCGACGTCAATCGCAAACGGCGCGAGCCTTCTCACTCAATCTCTCTTTCTCTGATGGTCTGGTCCGTCACGGCTGCCGGATCCCCTCCGAAGACGACGAACCAGCGATGATTCCACGCTGAGTTGTTGCGTACATCCCGTGCTATCATCTGGTCGATGCAGTCGAGCTCGGCCTGATCGCGCAGGCCGAACTTGTTGACCACCCACTGACGGTAGCTCCACACATGGTAGTTCTTCGCGTCGCGCTCGAACATGCTCATGATGAACTCGCGCTCCCCGTCTGCGGACCCAAGCTCGCCGACGACCATCTGACGGTGATGCCAGATTTGGTAGTTCTTCAGGTGTCGCAGCGCCGTCTCGTTGATAAACTCAATCTCCTTTCTCAGGTCTGCGTTGATCGTTTTGAGTACCTGAGCTCGATATAGCCTGCGTCAGAAGTTAGAGAGACTGCTCCTGCGAGAGAACCTCGCTCTGAGAGAAGAGGCATGCTGACCAGACTGTGTAATGTGCCGGGTTCATGTCGATGACATCCTCGGTCAGCTCGAGAACGCGCTCGGTCAGCTCGTTGCTCGCCATGACGGCGCGCAGGTACGCCATGGCCTCGCTGTACTCTTCCGTGTAGGCAATGGCGGCGAGGGGGTTCGGCCCGTCATCTTGGGGCAATGGCACCACGTCGGCCCATTCTGGAGACTCTGCATACTTTGGCATGGTGATTGAGTTATTCGTATGTGACTTTCCGAGCTTGTTTTTCACTGGGCCGACCGGAAAGGCTGAGTTTAGATGTTTGGGGGAGCTGTTTGGGAGGGAGCTTGGAGGTGGTGAAGGTGGGGCACCGGGGGAGGATAATGTTGGTCAAAGAGCGGAACAATACTAAGGAGCTTGACTATTGTCTCTTCATGCGAAACTCGCTGCACGCGTCCTCTTCTTTGTTTTCACAGCATGGTATTGTCTCCGCTAATGGAGAGGGTTATCGTGACTTAGTGCCGCTTCGGTTGTGATCGTCCTTGATTTTGCCTCAAAGTACCTTGATAGTGTTTTATGCAAGAATTTCATCGGATGACCCATCCAAGCTTCAGTAGAAGTGCTGGACGAGCACGGCAGTAGGGGAACAGAGGCGAGACAAGCACTGACTAGAATCTCGACGATGATCGGTTTTTGAAAGTTTGCACTTGGAATATATACATGTAAGTGATGCAGATGATGGAGAAAGAGGAAAGTGAGATGGTACAGGCATGAGAGCTGGTTGGTAGTACAGAACGGGAGCGAAGCAGGTGTACAGACGGAAATCCAGCGATGTGCAGCAGCAAGAGGACTGTGTAAGAAGTAACTTGGTCGCCGGCTCCTGCGACCTGACCCCCTTACCATAGCCCGTCCTGCGTGCGCCTCAAGGCTCGAGTTGGCAACTTTTAAACAGTCCAGAACCTCCAACCATCTCTGGTCGCTTCCGTAGCCCCTTGATTCTTGTCGCCGGCTCTTCCTGCACGCCCTTCGCTCTGGCTGGCACGTCTTTTCATCTTTTGCGCGCCTACAACGCCAACCAGCGCTTCGATGCCCTCTGCACCTTCCGCCGTCAGGAACTTCTCCTGATCAATCTCCTCACCTCCCTGATCGTCTTCGCCTCGACCATTGCGCAGGACGGCCGGCCATAGCACGCCGACGCCGTCACCCGCCAAGGTCGTCGCAAATGCATCGAAGCCTTCTGAGGCGAGGATGTTCCGGACAGAGGATATCTCAGGAGGAGGACAGGACTCTTCGGACGCGCTGTCCTCATCCGAGCTCGCAGCGCCATTGGATGCCTGCATTGGCTTGAGTATCGTGATCGCGCAGCCTCCACCTCCCGCACCCGTGAGTTTGGTCCAGCCGATCCCGGCGTGGTCAATCAGGGCGCGGATGCGCTCAAGTTTCGGATGGGAAACACCCAGGCTGACGAGAAGGCCGTGGTTGACGGTGATGAGCTCGCCGAGCCTGTGCAACGAGTCCGGTCTGCTGCCGCCGAAGCCCTTGCTAACGATCAGATCATGTGCAGCCGTGCTGGTCGCTCCGATTGCGTCGAGTAGGAGAGATGTGATGCTCGGATGCGCGGCTTTCAGAGCGGCCACCTTGGCAACTTCGACGGCGGTGCTACGGGATTGGCGAGTGTTGACGAGAAGAAGAGGCAGTTCCGGAAAAGAGAGGAGCGGCTTGACCACCGGAGGTTTGGAGTAGTCGGTACGTTGGAACAGAACGGCCTTGCCAAAGGATGAGACGGTGTTGTCGACACCGGACGGGTTTCCGTGAATGCACAGCTCGCCAACGAAAGCCCAACGGTTGATGCGCTCGAGCTGCAGGGCGGATTCCTGACATGGCTGATCGGGATGCGGTCCCGAAAGCGCGCGTATCTGCAGCAAGAGGGCCGCAGACAGGCAGACGGAGATGCTCGCGCTGCTGCCAAGGCCGGCTCCGATGGGTATGGTGGAACGAAGGGTGTATATGCAGGGGGGAGACTGCTGGGAGCCGAGGGAGAGGAAGAGGTAGAGGAAGGCAGAAGCGGCTGCCTGGCGAATCTTTCGCGGATGTTCCGAAAGCTCGGCGGACACGTTCAGCACATGGGGCTGGAGTGCTTCGACGAGGTCTTGGTCGAGGCTTGTGACGAGGTCGTAGTAGAATTTCTTCTTGGTGGGATGTGAGAATATCGACCAGGGTAAGTCGTCAATGTTCCAAGTGTGCTCGAGGGATATGTCCGGGAAACGCAGAGTGACTGTGCGGCGCGACTTGGAGAGTGCGGTGACGAGAAGGTAGGAGCGGAGGGAGATTGAAGCGGCGATTGCGGCCTGCGGGATCGCACAGAGTAGGTGTCAGCCGTGCGAAGGAAGAGATGAGAATACAGGGACGTTGACGGTGGTATCACCTTGCCATGAACGACTGCGTGCTCTCCAAACACAATCACCTTCCCGGGCGCCGAGACCATGAAGGCGGGCATCAGAGGCGAAGACTCCTTTCGGCTCGCGGACGGTCGCGCCAATGCGTCCCCATTCTGGTGAGTATCATTGGAAAGCTCCTGATGCCCGTTGGCGCCCTGAAGCCTCTCGTGGCCCCCATGGCGCGAGTAGGTCTTTGTGGAAACGCCTTTACTCTGACCATTGACCATGCCGGTCGGAAGGGCGACACGAATGCCGATTGCGCATAGAAACGCGGCGGAGGACAAGATTCAGATCTGCCGCGGCCGAGTGCCTGCTGACGTTGAATCAGCGCAAGAGGGAGGCGGCGGTGATGATGTTGAGATCTTTGAAAGCGACGATGACGACCGGAGCTGTGGCTGATGCTTGATCGAGCTGCAGGTCGAGGGCTCCCGCCAATCAGGAGGCCGGGCCGTCGTCTGCCAGGAACCGCCTGCAGGAACGTCGAATGCATACGCCTCGGCCTCGTCGACGATGTTGATGCGAACCTGCAACAGCTGCATTTTCTATGTTGTTATTCCCTGAGAAATGGACATAATACCGTTTAAGACAGATGGTTGCAAATATATCTACGGCCTACGAGCCCACCTGGGCACCCTTGGCTTTTTCGGCATTCATCTCGCGCACATTGGCGGACAAAGAATGACGGTGACAATGACAAGGGTTCATATTGTCCAGAGATTCGGCTTCAGCTTCCGCTTTCGAAGAAGTCATTTTCAGCCCTGCAGCTTCGACGCAAGGGATTCGTTCTCGACCACGGCTATGGACGCGCGCAGCAGACAAGAACGAGTCCCGGCAAAACCAGCCCACCCTGCATCTCAGCCAGTCACAACCGGAAGCTCCAGCCTGCTCAGGAGTGGCGCCGAGAGGATGCGATGATCCGAGAACTCATATGTAGACGTCTGGAAGACCGCTCTGTTGACTCCGTCCCGGGTGGAATCTTCTTCGATGTTTGAGTCTGCAGATGATGAGACGGAGGTGTCAGCCTTATCGATAACGGTCCGAGACGTCCACGAAGCCTTCGTCGCGACGTGATTGGCTCTAGGCAAGCATGGACACGTCTCGACTATTGGGAATCAATTATATGTGTCCTTGATCGAGGCCCACCATAACCTACAGCCTCTTCTGTTCTCCGTCTCTTCTTCTTCTTTCTTCCTTAAGCTTCGCTTTTGGTCGCCATATACGGACCCGCATCAGAGCGGAGAAGACATTCACGACTCTGCAACACTTCTCTCCTTTGTGGAGGTTGCGGCGAGCAATCATGATCCAAAACCTCATTCAGGTCTGTCCGATGGCCCTCCAGTCATGATAAATGTTAATATGCCTTGTCGCTGACCTCCAAATGTGCAGCACGTGGCACGCTTGCTCGATCGACCGCATTTCCCATGGAAGAGGCTCGTCGTCACTTTCTCGGTCGGCCAGTACTTGCTCGAAAACTGGCTCACGTACCGTCAATACTGTGTTTACCAACGCACTCGGCGGCCCAAGGCTTTGGAAGATGAAGTTGATCAGGAAACGTACGACAAGAGCCAGGTGAGAGCCGACCCTCGTACTGCCGCGGCCCAGTCTCTCCTACTGACCACCGCCGCGATCGCAGGCGTATGGGCGCGCCAAAGCTCGTTTCAGCTTCGTCTCCTCGCTCTTCAATAAGGCCCAGTCGCTCGCATTGATATACTTTGACGCCTTCCCCAAGCTCTGGCATCTGGCCGGCATCTTCATGGTCCGGTACTTGCCCCCGGCCTACTCCGGCGAGATCACGCAGTCGCTGCTCTTCCTGTTCGCTTTCAACCTCGCCGACTTCATCACCGACCTTCCCTTTCGCTACTACAATGCCTTCGTGCTGGAAGAGGCCTTCGGCTTCAATAAGATGACGGTTGATCTGTGGATCTCGGACCTTCTCAAGGAGCAGGCCTTGACCATCGCCTTTGGCGCGCCCATAGCGAGCGGAATCCTCGCCATCATCAAGCGCACCGGTCACAATTTCTTCTACTATATCTGGCTGTTCATGCTTTGTATCAATGTGGCCGCTCTAACCATTTTCCCGATCATCATAGTCCCACTCTTCAATAAGCTCTCTCCACTTCCGGACGGCACGTTGAAGAACCGTGTGGAGGCGCTTGCCCAACGGCTGAAGTTTCCGCTCGCGGAGCTGCAGGTGATCGACGGTAGCAAGCGCAGCGCGCATAGCAATGCTTATTTTACCGGTCTGCCCTGGAAGAAAAAGATTGTCATTTACGACACTCTGCTCGACGAGAGCACCGAAGAGGAGGTTGAAGCGGTCCTTGCTCACGAATTGGGGCATTGGAGCATGGCTCACACGACCAAGTTGATGGGCATTGGTCAGGTCCACATCTTCTACATCTTTGCTCTCTTCTCCGTCTTCATCGAGAACAAGAGCATGTACGCAGACTTTGGTTTCTACGACCAGCGGCCCATCCTGATCGGTCTATTCCTGTTCAACGAGATCTTCGCACCCACTGAGGCTCTCATTAAGCTCTTCATGAATTTCTTGACGCGCAGGATGGAATATGAAGCCGGTAAGCTGCAATTTCCTCTCAGTTACCGTGCGCAGATATTCTCTGAGTATCACGGACATGTCAATCTGTTCCTCAGACTGCTGTGGCAATGGCGTAATCACATGACGCCAGCATGTTGTCCATCATAGAAAGCGGACATTGCGCTAACCACGATGCTTCGGCGCATAGATGCCTTCGCCGCCAAGCTGGACTACGCCAGCGCCCTTGGCTCCTCCTTGATCAAGCTCCAGATCCAGAACCTTTCCAGCATGGACGCCGACTGGTTGTATTCGAGCTACCACTACTCTCATCCCATCCTAACCGAGCGATTGCGGGCGCTAGGGTGGAGCCGTGTTGGTGCGAAAGGTGAGAAAGGTGAACAGAATGCTGGAGCGGTGGGAAGAAATGAGGGTACGGGGTCGGGTGATAAGAAAGAACTTTGAGGTGGACGAGGTACCGACTAGATACTCGAATCTGATTTCGTCCTCGATGTCGTACCAAAAGTAGTTGCTTCATGACGTTTGTGGGATCACCTCACCAACACTTATTGTGCGCTGACCTCTGCTCCGAGACGCTGTAATATGTAGATCAACACATAGATCTGTATCAACAGCTCTGATTTAGAAGTTTTCTTCAACTGCTGCATGCGGCTCTGCATTCGAGTCTCGGTTCTGCAAATATCTGTAGTGTCTCGTCCAGATGCGACCAGAATCTTCACGCATTTCTCCTGCCAACCTCAATCTCCCGTTTTCGCGCCTTGTCCCGCTCCTTCTTGGCGCGTTTCCTTGCACTCTTTTCTGCCTCGGTTTTCGGTCTCTTTTGTGTCGTCGCTTCCATATCCGGTGCCTGACCCTTGTCCTCTCTCGCCGGGGGAGCGGTGCTGCGCACTTCGGGCACTGCGTCGAGCTCGCCAACCACGTTGCTGCGCGGCCCGACCTCCGTGATGAGTAGACCGTCCGCAGCGTCCGGCTCTGTTTGATGGCGTTGCGAAGCCAGAGAGTTCTTATGTACTCGACCGGTATGACTCGACACTCCATTCGTTGCGGGATATTTCGATGTCTTTCCATTATGGTTATTGGCGTCGGTGGTTTTCCGTCGCTTCGGCGAGGGCTTCGCAGGCGATTCCGAAGCTGTTTGTAGCTTGCGTGACGGAACTTTCTGCAC
>QQTW01000789.1_pt1 | contig 20759 bp, 15 predicted proteins | sample 1904831 | NCBI WGS metagenome assembly QQTW01 (sample SAMN09435610, study PRJNA476489) | Subsurface metagenome, whole genome shotgun sequencing project. | reverse complement strand
CAACGCGAATCCTAACTTGAAACAAAACGAAGGGTATTAAGGCTTCGGCCAATTAAAAATTAGAAATTATGAATGAGGCCTCTTTCAAAAGAAATGAGCAATTAAAATTTCAAAAAATAGCTCCTGGCGCGAGGTTCCAACCTCGTGTCTACTTTTGGGTAGGCCTCTGGCCGGGAGTAAAGATGGACACCCATTAATAGCAGCTCAGTTAAATTCCTACCGGCCAGAGGCCGGACAATATTCCTCACGAGCGGGACACTCGCGAGAGGGTTACTTTCAAGGAAAAAGTTATTTTAATTAAATACCTAAAATACGCAACGTTTTTAAATTTTGTAAATCTTGACTTTCAACTATCTTAATGTGTGGCTCTCAAAGACCCCATAATAATCTGTAAAATTTTAAATTTTCACCTATGAAAAAAATGATGCTCAATAAATTAAAACGGACCTATTTATTTCTGGCGCTGACTACCCTCTTTTTAGAGGTAGCAGGTACCCAACAACTACGTGCCCAAACTACTTCTACCAAGCCAAACTTTGTGGTTATTTTCACCGATGACCTAGGCTACGGCGATTTAAGCTGCTACGGCAATCCCACCATTAAAACCCCTAACCTGGATAAAATGGCGGCGGAAGGCCAAAAGTGGACCAGCTTTTACGTGGCGGCAAACGTATGTACCCCTTCTCGCGCCGCTTTGCTCACTGGCCGGCTTCCGGTCAGAAACGGCATGGAAGGTGAGAAAAGACGCGTTCTATTCCCGGATTCTGATGGCGGCTTACCGACTCAGGAAAAAACCATCCCGAAAATTTTAAAAGAAACTGGGTACAGCACTGCCGCTATTGGCAAATGGCACCTCGGTCACTTAACGCCTTATTTACCCACCAGCCACGGTTTCGATTCGTATTACGGCATTCCGTACAGCAACGACATGGACCGTAACCCGGCCATCAACAACATGGATGCCGCCATCAATCCGAAAATTGAAACCTACCAGGTGCCGCTGATGCGCAATACCGAAGTAATTGAAAGGCCCGCCGACCAGAATACCATTACCAAGCGGTACACCCAGGAAGCCGTAAAATTTATTTCGGCCAATAAAACCAAGCCCTTCTTTCTGTATTTAGCGCATTCGCTACCGCACATTCCGCTTTTTGCGTCGCCGGAGTTTAGAGGCAAAAGCGACCGGGGTTTGTACGGCGATGTAATCGAAGAAATTGACTGGAGCGTAGGCCAGATTTTGGCGGCTTTAAAGAAAGAAGGATTGGACAAAAACACCTACGTGGTATTTACCTCGGATAACGGCCCTTGGGCTTTATACCAGGAACAAGGTGGCAGCGCGGGTACTTTATACGGCGCCAAAGGGACCAGTTACGAAGGCGGGGTGCGTGTACCGGCTATTTTCTGGGCTCCCGGCCGCATAAAACCCGCTGTTATTACCCAAATGGGCAGCACCCTGGATTTATTACCTACTTTGAGCAAACTGGCCGGCGCTAAACTTCCCACCGACCGTACTCTGGATGGCTACGACCTGACACCAGTACTGAAAGAAGAGAAAGCCAGCCCCCGTAAAGAAATGTTTTACTACCACGGTTCTAAACTCTTCGCCGTCCGGAAAGGCGATTACAAGCTGTACTTTTATAAAAACAATCCTACCGGCTACCCCGAAAAAATTGAAAAATTAGAAACCTACCAGTTATTTAACTTACAGCAGGACCCTTCCGAAAAATACGACGTAGCAACCAAACAACCCGAAATAATGAAGGACATTGAAGCCTTAGCGGTAAAGCATCAAGCTACGGTGGAACTAGTTAAGAGTAATCTGGATAAGGTTATTGTGCAAAAATAATTTTTTGTAAGGCTGAATCTCCTGGCCATCGGTTAGCCATTAAAACTAAAATATTTCTAATTTTAATGGCTAATCGATAGCGTTTAAGCAGGCAGCTAAAATAAACTTAAATGGCAAACGATTCTTACGAGTCATTCTGAAAGAATCTAACGGGAACAGAGCAATAGAAGCAAAATGTAGGCAGTCGGTGGCTTACCGGGAGAGTGCTTTCCTGCTGATTGAGCAACTCTCACAAGCAATTCTTTAGATTCTTCCGGAACGACCGATAATTCTTTTATTTTTCGGGTACTTAGTTACTTATTCATGAATTTTAATAAATCTTACGCCGCCTTAAAAGCGGGTTTTATCTTTTTGTTAGCCCTCTCTTTTCTTTTGCCCGGGTGCCAGGAAAAACCGGTAAACGAAACGAAAGAACCAGAAAAGACAGTTGCCCCAAAAACAACCCGAGATATTAACCAATTGGCCGATACCACCCAAACCAAAATGGCTTGGATACCAGGCGGTACTTTTCAGATGGGTTCGGAAGAGCCGGAATTTCCGGATTCAAAACCGGTACATGCCGTAACGGTAAACGGATTTTGGATGGATGAGCACGAAGTTACCTACGGACAATACGCGCAATTCATAAAAGCGACCGGCTATAAAACCGTGGCCGAACAGCCGCTTAATCCGGCCGATTTCCCCGGGGTAGCACCGGATAAATTGGTGCCGGGCTCGGCCGTTTTTTCCGCGCCCGCCCAAGCCGTTTCTCTGGATAACTCTTTGGTGTGGTGGCAATACGTAGCCGGGGCTAATTGGTCACAGCCGCAAGGTCCGGAAGTTGGCGTTTCCAAAATTAAGAATACGCCCGTGGTGCAAGTTTCGTACGAAGATGCGCTGGCTTACGCCCGCTGGGCCGGCAAACGTTTACCCACCGAAGCCGAATGGGAATACGCGGCCCGGGGCGGTCAGGAAAAACAAAAATACTACTGGGGCAACGAACTCAAACCCGGTAACAAATGGGTAGCCAATATTTACCAGGGCAATTTTCCGGATAAAAACATCGGCGAAGATGGCTTTACCGGGGTAGCCCCGGTAAAATCGTTCCTGCCGAACGCTTTTGGGTTGTACGACATGGAAGGCAACGTGTGGGAGTGGTGCAGTGATTTTTATCGCCCGGATTATTATAGCCAAAGCCCCGCTAAAAACCCCCAAGGCCCTGCCGATAGTTACGATCCGCAGGAACCGAATGTCGTCAAGCGGGTGCAACGCGGCGGCTCTTTTTTGTGCAGCGACCAGTACTGTATCCGGTACAAAGCCGGCAGCCGGGGCAAAGGCGAAGTAAGCAGCAGTACCGATAATTTGGGTTTCCGGTGCGTGAAAGATAAGGTAAAGTAAGTTGTAGATATTAAGCTAAAGTACTTGTTCGCATAGCCTCTGCTCTAGTTTTAATTTCTGGTTGAGTTGTTTCATTGCTTAGGTTCTGTTCTTTTTGTCTTGATACAAAGGAAGAGGGCCCCTACCCCCAGAACCAACGAAAATCAAGACGCTAAAAACTCGCTGACCGCTCGAGCCCTTTAGCGTCATACTTTGCACTTGGCAATGGTCGCTTGTTGCATAGCTACTAAAAGTTTAAAAACAATTATCTATAATGCCATTTAGGAAGAATCTATTTAGCTACGAAGCGGAATGGGTTTATTCAGTAAGAGACTTTTCTATGGCACGGATGTAAATATGTTCTACGAAAGCATTCTGATAAATGGTACTTGGTAAAAGGCACCTGTAAAAAAAGCTCCCCGCCTTGGATAAGGAGGGGTTGGGGGCAATGCTGTCAACTTAAGCAAATGGGTAAGAAAAAAGTCCCCCTTCGAAGGGGCTAGGGGGATGATTAGCAGCAGCCAATAAATAAATAAATAGAACCTTATAACTCACTTAAGTTGACCGCATTAGGGGGTGGTTGATTTAGATCAGATGAAAATTAAATTTTATTTTACTACAAATACTTGATGGGTTGGGCTATTTCTGGCACAAATTCCTTTATAAATCATCAAACTTTTAAATTGTAAGCATGCTGTTCTTTCCCGTTATCCAGTTGCTATTGACTTTTTTTACCACTCCGGAGGCTCCCAAGAAGCAAGCGGAGACGAAGCCGAACATCGTAGTTATTCTGGCCGATGATTTAGGTTATGGCGATTTGAGTAGTTACGGGGCGAAAGACATGCGCACGCCGCACATTGATGCGCTGGTAAAAAGCGGCATGCGTTTTCCTAATTTCTACGCTAATTCTTCGGTTTGTTCGCCTACCCGGGCGGCGCTGCTTTCCGGTAAATACCCCGATTTAGTGGGCGTACCCGGGGTTATCCGGACGCACGCCGATGACTCCTGGGGGTATTTAAACCCGAAGGCGGTGCTGCTGCCGCAATTATTAAAGAACGCCGGTTATCAAACCGCTTTAGTGGGTAAATGGCATTTAGGCTTAACGGCTCCTAATCTGCCCAATGCCAAAGGCTTCGATTATTTTCACGGTTTTACCGGCGATATGATGGATGATTACTACACGCATTTACGCTGGAATACTAATTACATGCGGTTAAACGACCAGGAAATAAAGCCATCGGGCCACGCCACTGATTTATTTACAAACTGGGCCGTTGATTATATTCAAAACCAAGCAAAACCGAGAGAGCCGTTTTTCCTGTATTTAGCTTACAATGCGCCCCACGTACCCGTGCAACCACCCACCGAATGGCTAAACAGAGTAAAAGCCCGGGAGAAAAATATCACCGATAAAAGAGCGAACCTGGTGGCTTTAATGGAACACCTGGATGCGGGCATTGGCGAAGTAGTGAAAGCTTTGAAAAAAACGGGGGCTTACCAAAATACCATTATTGTATTTACCAGCGATAACGGCGGCCAGATTTCGGCGGGCGCTACCAACGGTACTACCCGCGACGCGAAAGGCAGCATGTACGAAGGCGGCCTTAAAGTACCGGCGGTGGTAGTTTGGCCCGGAAAAGTAAAAGCCGGCAGTTCCGCGGAACAGGTGCAACTCACCATGGATATTTTTCCTACTCTACTCCAGGCTGCCCAAGTGCCTTTTCCCGGTAAAATAGATGGCCGCAGTTTCTTGCCCACGCTATTAGGCGAAAATTCTATCTATCCGGAGCGGCCCGTGTACTTTGTGCGGCGCGAAGGAGAAGAAACCTACGGCGGAAAAATAATTGAAGCCGTGCGGGTAGGCGACTGGAAACTAGTATTAAACAAACCTTTCGCTCCCAAAGAACTCTACAACTTAAAAGAAGATCCGCTCGAAAAAAACGACTTAGCCAAAGCAAATCCGGAAAAATACAAGGAACTGGAAAAACTACTTCGGGCGCAAACCTTACGCCGCGGGGCCGTGCCGTGGCAGGCGCCGGAAGAGTAAGGTTTAGTTAAAATATTTCTCTTCAAAAAATAAGCAAAGGTCATGTCGAGCTAGTCGAGAAAACTAAATGGTACTGTTTAAAAAGAAAACACCCCGTAAAAACAGTAGAAAATAGTTGTTCCGACCAGCTCAACATGACCTAAGCTTTTATAGCCTAATCGTAGCGCCTGAAAAAGAGCTACGAGTGGGTTTTGGCCAAGATTAACACTGCTACTCTAGCGGAAGTCTCCCTTTAAATAAAGAAGATTGCCCAAAAGGAGAGCCCATAATTAATCTTCTAATTCTAAAAACTTTTTGCGTCAGTCCTGCTTCCGCTATACGGAAGACCTTGATAAATTTTAATTTATAAACGTACTACGTACAACCTAAAACGGACAACCTATTACTTAGAATTAATCTTCTAATTCTCGGCAGCTAAATCCGGCGTAGTTCAGGCTTTGGATAATAACGGGGGCTTGCACCTGAATGGCTTCGACCCGGAGGATGCAGTCGCAGTCCTCCAAGTCAAAGTTCCATTTTTCACCGGTATGCATCAGCTTATCCAATAAAGGCTTCACCTGATTGACCCGCTGGTGATTTGTTACCGATGTTTGAAATACCAGTACCTCTTTCATGGAAGCTCCCGGATTTATCTTTCCCAAAAATAAGGCGGTTCTATCCCCAACGACCGTAAATACACAAAAGCCTGGGCCCGGTGATGAATTTCATTATCGATAGAATAAAGAATAGTAGACCATACAGTGCCTTCGTACTGGCCAAAAGCCAGAATACTTTCTTCAAATTTTTCTTCGGGAATCTGCGCCCATAAACGGTTGATTTCAGCGGTAGCCTCATCCCACAGTGCAAGCAGGTGCGCTTGGCTGTTATTATGATCCAGGTGTTCGTTCAGTTGCTCCGTTTCCCCGCCAACAATCTGCCGCAGCCCCGGTGCCGCAATAGCCAGTAATTCCTGTACCATGTCGGCAAACGGGCGCATGCCGGCGACCGAATACTCAAAAAACTCTTTTTCCGGAAAAGCTTCTATCACCCGGCGGGTTAAGCCCCGGTGTCCTTGCCAGTGTTCCAATAAGTTGGCGGCAGTAATAAATGTTCCTGTCTGGTTTTTTACGATTGTTTGCTCCATAGCTTAAGTTTTTTTGGTGAAACAAATGATATAGAACAAAGCTAAATCCGCCCACTGACAACCCTATGGCAGTCGGATTTTTTAATTTTTAATTATTTTTTCTTCGGCGGGAGAGGTGCTACATATAGTACTTGTCCGCCTAGCGGCGGCTGTTGATTGCCTCCGGGCTGCTACTCCCCTAAATGCCGATGTATTTGGTTTAAGCAGCTTCGTTGGCCGATTGAAGGCGGGTTTAGTAGCCGATATTGTGGCCGGAGAAGGAAATCCAGTTACTACTGTTTCGCACAGCCGGCAGGTAAAGCGGGTAATGAAAGATGGGGTTATTGCTGAAAAATAATTTTTGAAACACGCGGAACAGCTTATGAAATTATAGTACTTCCCGTTAATTCAGCAGTCACCTCATACCTTGTTGGCCGTTCAGGGTTTCTGATCTGTTGTCTAATGTTGCGGCTGCATTTCAGAGGCTGTCCTTTTCGCTTAATCCTGTTTTCTCAAAAGCTTTTTCTAAATCTTCGTAACGGTAAATACTCGTTATAAAATTATTTTCTACGACAAATACAGAAGCTACTATTTGCGAACTTAGTACTTCATCTGTTCCTGGCCTGTGCCATTCCGCCTGTTCTTCCACCAGGATTCTTTTATCCGATAAAAAATACCTTTTAGGAGTAAGTGAAATTAGGGCTCGGTCCATCCATTCCAGCATAATATTCACGCCTTCCGTCTCTCCTTTCGGACCACCAATTTTTACATTTTCTTTTACCAGCTCGCACATCCTTTTTTTGTCTTTGTTGTTTAAGGCTTTGTGCCATTCTTCCACAATTTTTAATTTATTTAGTGTTGCTTCCTTCATAATTCTTGTTTTTTTAATTTGAGTTATAGGTGCTTTAACCACCACGAAATAAAATCCTGGCAATTGCCGCGGACAATTTTCTGGGAGCTGGTTATAACTTTATTTTGAACAAAAATATCTATTAGGCACTAATAAGAATTGTAAGATTCCGACAGTAAGAAAAAAACAGAAGCTTCTATAAAATTAAATTCGCCACGTGGGCGATATTCCTGGAACATGCAGCCCCAAATGAACCAAATTTAATTAAATATATAAACTGCAGTATTTATTTCTGTTGCTCATCGGTATTCCGTTATGCCCAAAACTGCAACCCAGTAAAGAACGGACAGTTAATGCTACGTTAGCTGTTATAACGCCAAAGCAGCGGTAGGAGCAGTTTATTAATTTTTTGTGATCTGCTTTAATTGTAAAATCATTTCCGGAAGGAATGTCTCTTTTATGAGCCAAACAATTGTATAGTCAATGCCGAAATAATTATGTACAATACGGTTCCGAAAACCTCTAATGCGGTGCCAATCCACATCAGAAAAACTAGTCTTAAATTCTTCCGGAAGCCTGTTAGCTGCTTCTCCTATTATTTCGAAGTTCCTAATAACGGCATCAACCGTTTTACTATCTTTTGTGAAGTCGTCGAAACTCAAACCATCCGTGTAATCAAGAATTTTATGAGCACTCTCCAGAATGTCTTCCACGAGGAGCTTGGAATCACGTTTAGACATAGACAATCTCCCGCTCTATGGCTTTAAAGTATTTTTCTTTAATGCCTTTTCTGGAAACCAGGTCCACTTTCTTTTTTAAATGCTGTTCCAGGTAATAGGCAAGGTCAATGAACTCAATACCAATAGGTCGGTCAAAGTCCACAATAATATCAATATCACTGGATGGCGAAAAGTCATCCCGGACAACAGAACCAAAAAGGCCAATGAATTGAACGTGAAACTTCCTAGCTAACTCCGGCTTCAGTTCCTGTAAAATTTGTTTTATTGTAGTTAGTTGTCTCATTTTTTTAATATGCGATAAGGAAGGTAAACTAAAAGTGTTTCCAATGTACAGTAACACGACTTTCTGCTATGCTAATATTCCGTGTTACGTAAGCCTGGACTGATGCTGAGTAAAGACATGAAGATGAAAATATATTCTGTTGCTGGTTTTTTTCGCCAATTGGATATGTCACTTATTAGCGATATGCCGATGAGGCTATATTAATTAAGCCGCCATATAGCCAAACCTCATGTTGGCTGCTGGCTTTTCTACAAATCAATATTATAATTCAATGTCAACAGTTTTTAAAACTAATAATTTATACTTGGTTGGCGACATTTTGATCCAAAGCCAATTATAATGATTGATTACAGTTTGTGCGTCAATATAAGGTCGGGATGCTGTTGTGTGTCCATCTTCAATAATTGTTACTTTATAGTCTTTACTAAGTGCAGATTTAACGGTTGCGTCAACACAGAAATCCGTCGCACAGCCTGTAATAAAAAGCTCCGAAATATTTTTGTCCTGAAGAGTTGAGTCCAATAGGGTGTTATAGAAAGCATCATTAGCCGTCTTACTTATTATTATATCACTTGGCACTATTTCTAGCTCCGGCATTATTTCCCAATCTTCAGAATTAGGATAGAAGCAGTTCTCTTTTGAGCCGTCATGCTGTACAAAAATTACTGGAATATTTTTGCTCCTACATTTATTCGCAATACTATTTATTCTTTCAATTGTTCCCAACGTGTCATGCCTAATTGAATAAGGTTTGAAGCTGCCTTTTTGCATGTCAATAATTAAAAGTGCATTCATTCGGAAATCTAAAATTAGTTAGGTGTCTCTGTAAGCTAGCAGCCAACTCGTTAGTAGAAGTAACAGTTGCGTAAATCCACCCAATATAGCAGTATATACACAACTTACCAGAAATAAAACCACTCCGACATCTTCCGCTATAAACCGATTAGCAGGAGCGCACTACCAGTTAAAACTTAACGGGCCAAGTCGTCAGAAAATAATTTTGGCTTTCTTTCCAGCGACTAAAAACGCCTGCTTAAACCAGTTCGGTCACCTGCCTCAGAACCGGACAACTACCTGTATCAAAACCGGACAATTTTAGGCTGGAAACGGGTGTTTTTATGTTGTAATAAATTGATTGTTAATTAATTAAAAAGCTGGCACTTTTATTACGCGATAAAAGCTACCGGATAACCGGGGAACGTAATTGCTGGCGCCATGTATCTCAATTATCTCAAGATTGCCTTCCGGAATTTGCTGCGGCACAAGCTGTTCTCGTTCATCAATATTTTCGGATTAGCGGTGGGCTTGGCGTGTTGCCTGCTGATTGCCCTGTTTATTTCTCAGGAATTAAGTTACGATAGGTATCATACCCATGCCGACCGTATTTACCGGGTGGGTCGCTACTTTAACGGCGACGATGGGAGCAGGAGCTTGCAGTTAGCGAATATTGCCCCACCTTTCGCGCCATTGCTAAAAAACGATTTCCCGGCCGTAGAAGAGGCTACCCGTTTGTTGCAGCACAAGGCGGTAATGGCCGTTAATCCGCAGAAAACTTTTACCGAAGAGAATGTATTTTTTGCCGAGCCTTCTTTCTTTAAGCTATTTACGGTGCCATTGCGCAGTGGCAATGCCCAAACTGCCCTAAGCGAACCGAATACCATCCTGCTCACCGAAAAACTAGTCGTTAAATATTTCCCGAAACAAAACCCCGTGGGCCAGTTCGTGCGCTTAGATAATAAAGTCACCCTGAAAGTGAGCGGCGTGTTTAAGGATTTTCCGGTGAATTCTCATTTTCACCCGAACTTCCTGGTTTCGTTTAGTACCCTCCAGGATAGCACCCTTTTTGGTCGCCACAACCTGGCTGATTTTAACATTAACCGCTTTACCACTTACTTATTGGTTCCCCCGCAGTACAACGTAGCCAACATTAGTGCGCAACTGCCGGCGTTCCTCGACCGCCACATTGAATATCAGAATACCCGGCCTTCGTCGTATAATAACCTGTTTCTGCAAAAACTCACCGATATCCATTTGCACTCCCACCTGGATACCGAACTGGAAGCCAACGGCGACGTCCGGCAAGTGTATGTATTTGCCGTAATCGCCTTGTTTATTCTGCTGATTGCCTGCATTAATTTTATGAATTTAGCTACGGCCCGTTCAGCGTTGCGGGCAAAAGAAATTGGCGTACGCAAAGTAATGGGGGCCAGCCAGGGCAAACTAGTCGTCCAGTTTTTAAGTGAATCGCTGCTGTTTGTATGTATCGCGGTGCTGTTGGCGGTAGTGCTCACCGATTTAGCCTTGCCGCTGATGAATAAGTTAACCGGCAAAGAATTATACTTTAATCCGGCCAACGGGTGGCTGACCGGTTTGGTGGTGCTGGGTTTAGCGCTGTTAGTAGGCTTGGTGGCTGGGTCGTATCCGGCCTTTTATTTAGCCTCGTTTCAGCCGGTAAAAGTTTTAAAAGGTAAAATAATCTCCGGGAACCGGACCGTATCGCTGCGGCAAGCCTTAGTGGTACTGCAATTTGCGATTTCGGTGGTGTTGGTGGTGAGCACCGCGGTGGTATACAAGCAATTAGGCTATCTCCGGCACAAGGCTTTGGGTTTAAATAAAGATTATATTATTACGCTGCCTTACGCGCCGCAATTAGCACCGCGTTACCAGGCTTTCCGGAACGAACTGCTGGCCACCAATACCATCTCCCAGGTGGCGCGTTCCATTGAAGCTCCTTCCGAGCGTTTGTTAAATTCGCTGGGCGAAATGGGCATTGAAACCGGCACTACTTATAAGGAAGCACCAATGTCGTTTGAATTTCTGGGTATCGACCACTACTTCGTGCCGACTTATAAAATTAAAATGCTCGTCGGTCGCAATTTTTCGGAAGCCTACCCTACGGACACCAGTAAAGCTTTCTTGCTGAACGAATCGGGGGTAAAAGCATTGGGCTTTAAAACTCCGCAACAAGCCCTTGGAATTACCCTGGATTACGGCGATAGGCGAGCTAAAATTGTGGGCGTATTGCCGGATTTTCACTTCGAATCGATGCACCAGAAGATCAAGCCGTTACTTTTTATGATTCCGCAGGAACAAGAATACCGGCACTTATCGGTGAAGTTGGCGGGGGCTGATTTAAAAGCTGGAATGGTCCAACTGGAAAAAACCTGGAAACAGTTTCTGCCGGATTATCCGTTTGACTACACTTTTCTGGACCAGAAATTCGGCCGACTCTACGCCGCCGAGCAAAGGCAAGGACTTTTATTTACTATTTTCGCCGGGATAGCTATTTTAATTGCTTGTCTGGGTTTGTTCGGGCTAGCCGCTTTTGCCACGGAGCAGCGCACGAAAGAAATTGGCATCCGCAAAGTTTTAGGTGCCTCGGTGAGCAGTATTGTTACCATGTTGTCGAAAGATTTTCTGAAACTGGTATTGCTGGCCAATCTGGTAGCCTGGCCCATTGCCTGGTACGGAATGAGTCGCTGGTTGCAGGATTTTGCCTACCGCACGCCTCTATCGTGGTCTACTTTTGGGTTAGCGGCGTTGCTGGCGGGAACCATTGCTTTGCTCACCGTAAGTTTTCAGGCCATAAAAGCCGCGCTGGCTAACCCCGCCGAATCACTGCGGAATGAGTAGAATAAAATTAATTTTTGAAAATACCGTGGACTATTAACCATGGATTATCGACTAAAACTATGCTTCTTAATTACTTCAAAATTGCTTTCCGGAATTTGCTGCGGCACAAAGCTTTTTCGCTGCTGAATATTGCCGGTTTATCGGTGGGCGTGGCCGTGGCTTTACTTATCTTTTTAATTGTCCGGTTCGAGTTGAGTTTCGATACTTTTCATCAAAAGCGCGACCGGACTTACCGGGTAGTGAACGAGTTTACCCACGAAGCTGGCAAAGATTACCAGGTGGGCGTACCCTTTCCGTTTGCTCCGGCTTTAAAAACGGACTTTCCGCGGTTAGAGAAAGTTGCTTCGGTATTCGGAGCCTATAATTCCCAGATAACCGTGCTGGACGAACAAGGCAACAGTGCTAAAAAGTTTAAGAATGAATTAGGCGTGGTATTTTCGCAACCCGAGTTTTTCCAGATTTTTGATTACGAATGGCTGGCTGGTGACCCCCAAAAAGTATTAACGCAACCGAACCTGGCCGTATTAACGCGCTCTACCGCCGAAAAATACTTTGGTTCCTGGCAAAAGGCCGTGGGTAAGTTTATCAAGCTCGATAATAAGCAACTATTGCAGGTAAGCGGCATTATGCAAGACTTACCCGATAACACCGATTTTCCTTTACAAATTGTGGTTTCTTACCCCACGCTCCGCAACATTATTGAAGCCGGCGAATTCACCAATTGGGGCAGCGTGTGGAGCAATTCGCAGTGTTTTGTGCTGTTGCCGAAAGAAGTATCAGCGGCCGAGTTTGATAAGTCGCTGCTCTCTTTCCTTAAAAAACACCAACCCGACGATCGCGACCATATTTACAAGTTGCAAGCCCTCCCGGATCTGCATTTTGATAACCGGTACCCGCCCATGACCTACCGCAGCATCAGCAAAGAAACCGTGCTGTCGTTGATCTTGATTGGATTGTTTATTCTGGTAATTGCCTGTATTAATTTCGTGAACCTGGCTACCGCCCAGGCCGTAGGGCGAGCCAAAGAAACGGGTATTCGCAAAGTACTGGGCGGTAACCGGGGACAATTAGTCGGGCAGTTTTTAGGCGAAACCTTATTAATCGTGCTCTTGGCGGTATTGGTGGCCATTTTACTCGTGATAATAGTATTGCCGTTTTTGCGTCCCATTTCTAACCTACCCGAAAACTTTAGGTTAACTTTTACGCCGGCCGTATTGGGTTTCCTGGCTTTACTCATTTTGCTGGTTACTTTTTTATCCGGCTTTTATCCTGCCTTGGTTTTGTCGGGTTTTCAGCCGGTGCAGGCCTTAAAAAGTAAAATTACCTTGCAGCGGGTAGGGGGCATTTCGCTGCGGAAGGCTTTAGTGGTGATGCAGTTTTCTATTTCGCAGTTTCTTATTATTGCCACACTTATTGCCATTACCCAAATGGATTTTATCCGGAACAAAGATTTAGGCTTTAGCAAAGAAGCCATTCTCACGGCCGGGATCCCCGAAGATAGCCTGAGTCAGCAGAAACTGCAAACCCTGAAAAACCGGTTTCTGGAGTTACCGGCCGTACAGAAAGTAAGTTTTCATTCGGCCCCCCCGTCTTCCGGTAATAACTCGCAAACAAATTTCCGGTTCGGGAAAGCTACCGACGACGCTAAATTCCCGGTGAGTTTAAAAGCCGGCGATGTCGATTATTTTCCGGCTTTTCAGTTGCAACTGGTGGCTGGTCGGGTGTATTTCCCGAGCGATACCATCCGGGAAGTGGTGGTAAACGAAAAACTACTCCGGCAGGTAGGCGTGAAGAACGCCCAGGATGCTATTGGTCAGCCCATCCGGCTCAATGGAAGAAATTACCCGGTGGTAGGCGTGGTAAAAGATTTCCATAATTTATCACTCCGCGACCCGATTGCTCCCATTGCCATTATAACCAATAAAGGCAGTTACCGGCAAGTAGCCCTTAAGATGAAGCCTACGGATATAAAACAAACCACGCGCGCCGTAGAGCAAATCTGGAACGAAACGTTTCCGGAGTACGTGTACGAAGCCGGTTTCCTGGACGAACGTATTGCTGAATTTTACGAGGAAGAAGCCAAGCTGGCGCAGCTGTTCAAACTGTTTGCCGCAATCGCCATTTTTATTGGTTGCCTGGGTTTGTACGGTTTAGTATCGTTTGTGGCCGTGCAGAAAACGAAAGAAATCGGTATCCGCAAAGTACTGGGTGCTTCGTTGCCCAACATTGTTTCGCTGCTTTCCCGCGATTTCCTGAAACTAGTTTTACTGGCCAATGTGCTGGCCTGGCCGCTGGCTTGGTGGGTGATGCAACGCTGGCTCCAGGATTTTGAATACCGCACTCCAATTGGTTGGTGGATGTTTGCCGTGGCCGGTTTAGGGGCGCTGCTGATAGCCTTGATTACCGTGAGTTTTCAGGCGGTAAAAGCCGCGGTGGCTAACCCAGTAGAAGCCTTGCGCAGTGAGTAAGTCGAAACCTTAATTTACTTGTCGGAACCTTGATTTTTAGGATTAAAGGATTATCCTGATTAAAGATTAATAGAATTTTAAATAAAACTTACGGATGCCGGACTGACGCAAAAGTTGTCGGTGGAGGCACTAGCGATAGGGATTGCCGCCGTTGGTATCTTCACTCTGCCACCGTTTGTGTCTTCACAAACGGCTTTAAATTTTACTAAACGCAACATCAGGGCACTTCCAAAACCCCGAAAATCAAGGTTCAGACAGTTAAAATACATATTAGTATGCTTACCCATTACCTCAAACTCGCCTTCCGGAATTTGTTCCGCCATCAGTTTTACTCTTTCCTGAATATTGCCGGCCTGGCGATTGGGATGACTTGCTGCCTGCTGATTTTTTTGTACGTCCGCACCTCGCTGAGCTACGATACCCACCACCAACAAGCCGATACGATTTACCGGGTGGTTGGCGAAGATAACAAGAACCGGGAAAAGTGGATGGCCTTTACCACACCCATGCTGGCGCCTACCTTACAAAAAACTTTTCCGGAGGTAGAACAGGCCGCTCGCCTGCTAATTTTACCCGGCACCTTACTCGAATACGAAAACAACCGGTTTTACGAAGACAACTTTTACCTGGCCGATTCTTCCATTCTCCAAATTTTAAATTTACCCTTGCTTTACGGCGATTCCCGCACGGCCCTGCATACGCCGAATGCGGTGCTGATTTCGGAAGAAGCTGCCCGGAAATACTTTGGGGCAGTAAACCCGGTGGGTAAAGTTTTATCTCTGGATAAAGAAGTGAAGCTAACCGTAACCGGCGTACTGGCAACATCTACCACACCCACTCATTTAAAAGCTGATTTTATCGCTTCCTTTTCGCTGGCCCGTACTTTTTACCGGGAGCGGTTACAAGATTGGACCTGGCAGCAATTTTATACCTACCTGCGGCTAAAAGAAAATACCGCTGCGCCCGCTTTTGAAGCCAAACTGGCCGATTTCATCAACCGTAAAGTACAACCCCTGATGCCGAACGAAGACATTGGCTTTATTTTTCATTTGCAACCCGTAAAACACATTTACCTGCGTTCCGCGCATTTGGAGTACGACCAAGCCAACCGGGGCAATAGCAATTACGTGTACGCTTTTGCCATTATCGCGGTATTTATCCTGGTAATTGCCTGCTTTAATTTTATGAACCTCTCTACCGCCCGTTCCCTGAAGCGGGCGAAAGAAGTAGGGGTGCGCAAAGTTATCGGGGCGCATAAACACCAGCTGATCGGCCAGTATCTCGGCGAATCCATCCTGATGACTTTAATCGCCTTTACGCTGGCCGTGCCGGTGGTAAAACTGCTTTTGCCTTTTTTTAATGAGTTATCCGGCGAATTGCTGCACCTGCATTTTGGTAAAGATTTCCTGGTAATAGCCGGGTTATTATTGTTAAGTATTCCGGTGGGTTTGCTGGCGGGCTTCTATCCGGCCTTCTTCCTGTCGTCGTTTTTACCCATGGAAGTATTAAAAAGTAATTCGGTGGGTAAAGGCTACCGGCTGTCTTCGCTGCGCCAGGGTTTAGTAATTGCGCAATTTGTCATATCGGTGGTGCTAATGGTGGCCACGGCTATTGTCTACCGCCAGCTCAATTACCTCCGGAATAAAGATCTAGGTTTTGATAAAGAGCAAACCCTGGTTTTCCGGATGGAAGGGACTAGAATGCAGCAAGCGCACGAACAATTTAAAACCGAGCTGCTCCGGAACCCCAATGTATTGGCCGCCGCTGTTTCTTACGGCGAACCGGGTGGGGTAGCGGCCGGCGAAAGTATTCGGCTGCGGGGCGATAAAAACGACCGGCACATTAGCATGTTTACCGTGGATTACGAGTACATCCCGCTCCTAAAAATGCAAATGGCCGCGGGCCGGCCTTTCTCCCGGAAGTTTAAAACCGATGAACAACAAGCCTTTATTCTGAACGAAACGGCCGTGAAGGAATTTGGCCTGGGCACGCCCGAACAAGCCCTGGGTCAGGAAATTTTCTGGGATGAATGGGAAACACCGGAAAAAGTAAAAGCCGGAAAAGTAATTGGCGTGGTCAAAGACTTCCATTATAAATCTATCCAGCAAAAAATAGAACCTTTTGTGATGCACGTGTATCCGGCGGCGGCTTCCTGGATGACCGTGCGGATTCGACCAACTAACATTGCAACCACCTTGGCTAGCCTGGAAAAAACCTGGCGTACGCTGGCCCCGGAGTATCCTTTTACCTATCATTTTCTGGATGAGTCGTTTGGCCAAATGATTGAGAAAGAGCGGAAAATGAGTCAGATATTCACTATTTTTTCGGGCTTAGCCATTTTTATTGCTTGCCTGGGTTTGCTGGGCCTGGTTGCTTTTTCGGCGCAGCAGCGCACCAAAGAAATCGGTATTCGCAAAGTGCTGGGCGCTTCGGCCCCACAAATTATGTTTTTACTCTCCCGCGATTTTACCCGGCTAGTTTTGATTGCAATTGTAATAGCTTGGCCTATTGCCTGGTATGGCACGCACCGCTGGCTGCAAGATTTTGCTTATCGCATTGCTATTAACTGGTGGGTTTTCGGGCTGGCGAGTATAACGGCCTTGTTGATTGCTTTAATCACGGTGAGTTTTCAGGCCGTAAAAGCGGCAATAGCAAACCCGGTAGAGGCGCTCCGGAGCGAGTAGGTCGGAGTTTTGATTATTGTCGGAACCTTGATTTACTCGATTTAAGGATTAGCCTGATGTAGCTTTAGTTATTTGGTGAAGTTTTTACGAAGGAATCAGGGGAATCCTTTAATCCTATAAATCAAGGTTCCGACATGTAACCCATAAATTCTAGAAGCAGCTAAAAATGCTTTCTATTAAAAGGAAGCAGGTTCTTCAATCTTTACTTATTCTATAACTATCATCCTTACTCTAAACAATTATGAAAACTATTCAAAGAAAACTAATGGTGGTGGGCGTAGCCCTCTTGCTATCCTGGTTCCTGCTGCCGGCGGACCGGTTGTTTGCCCAAACCTCCAAAGCGAAGAAACACATTTTGGTGGATATTGCGCACAGCCAGAAATTCTGGAATGACCCCGCCGACATGAAAGGGAAAGATCCGCAATTGATCCAAAGAATCAACTACATGACGGGCGAGCTGAAAAAGAATGCTACCGCCCTAAACGCCGAAGTGAGTTACCAAAAAACCAAAATAACGCCGGCGGCTTTAACTAAATGTGATTTGTTATTTATTCATATTCCTTCTGCCAAATACGAGCCCGAAGAAATCAAAGCCATCCAGCAATACGTGCAAAAAGGGGGAGCCTTATTCTTAGTAATGGAGCAGGATTATTGGGCCACCTTGGCGCAAGTAAACGTGAATGATATGGTAAATCCGTTTGGTATTGTGTTTAAAAAGGATAGCCCGGTGAAGCAATCAGGGGGGTATGCCAAAGTAAGTTCGGTTACGAATAAAAAGATTTCTATTCCGTATCATGGCGCCCGTATTGTAGAGGGAGGCACCCCTTTTACTTTTAGTAACCACACCCCAGATTATCCTTTCGGCATTTATAAGCAAGTAAAGAATGGCGGTAAAATAATTGCCATGGGCGATGGCATGGTTTCGTTGTATATGACGAGTTGGGAAGGGGTAAATAATTACCAATGTGCCGAGTTTATGCACGATGCATTTGCCTGGCTGTTAAAGTAAATTATCTCCCGCGGGAATAAAATCAGACTAGAGCTTTAGGAAAGCCGGAAGTCTGCTTTTAAGTAGTCAACCAAAATGGAGTATAAGCTTTTTCTAATTAAGTGTATTGACCATCAATATTTTAATAATGTATAACCTATAGCTTAGAACTTAGAACCTACTACTTCCTTACCTATCGTCAACCCGTTAAAAAGTATTTATTATGCTCCGGAACTACTTTATTATTGCCTGGCGCAACTTGTGGCACCACAAAGTGTATGGCTTTATCAATCTGGCCGGGCTGGCCATGGGAATGACCGTCAGCATTTTAATTCTGCTTTTCGTGGCCCACGAACTTACCTACGACCAATTTCATGCCCGCGCCGATCGCCTTTTCCGGACTTTGATTCAAGCCAATTACGGAGGCAATAAGGTGCAGATGATGGGGATGTCGGCGCCGTTTGGTCCGGCCGTGCAACGGGCTATTCCGGAAGTGCGGGGCGTGGTCCGGCTGCGGGAAGCCCGTCGGGTAGTCGTAAAAACTGATTTGCAGCACCGTTTTTTTGAGGATAAATTTATTTTTGCCGATAGTTCGCTGTTTACCGTGTTTTCTTTCGCGCTCCGTTTAGGTGATGCCCGCACGGCGCTGTCGCGGCCCGGTACGGTAGTTATTACCGAAAGAATGGCTCAAAAATACTTCGGCGACGAAAACCCCATCGGCAAAACTCTTACCTACGATAACAAGCACACTTTTGAGATAACCGGCCTGGCTCAAAACCCACCTTCCAACTCCACCCTCGATTTTGATTTTGTGGGTTCTTTTCCCAGCCTGGCGATGGTAGAAAAAGGCGAACAAGGCTTTATTTCCGACGATGATGGTATTCCTTACCACCAGAACCACCTGGGAGTGGGTTCCTACGTGACCTACTTTTTACTTGATAAGCCGACCAGCGCGGCCAAGGTAGAGCAAACCATTCCCCGAATGCTGAACCAAACAAACAATCAAAACACAAATGACCAATACAAATTAGTGCCGCTGCTGGGCGCGCACCTGCAAAACAGCTTTGGCAGTTCCTCCGAAACCTTGCCGGCCTATGTTTTTCTGGGAATTGCTCTGGCTATTATGGTATTAGCGCTCCTCAATTATATGAGCTTAACCACGGCCCGTTCTACGAGGCGAGCCAAAGAAGTAGGCGTCCGGAAAGTAATGGGGGCGAGCCGCTCCGAGTTGGCCGCTCAATTTTACGGGGAGTCGGCGCTCACCTGCCTGCTGGCTTTCGGACTAGCCCTAGCGTTGGGGCAAGTACTGCGTCCGCTTTTCTACAATTTGCTCGGCCTGACCATCGACGCTAATTTTTTATACAGTCCCGTGGCTTTGCTTACTTTGTTTGGGCTGTTCGTAACCTGCGCCTTAATTGCCGGTAGTTACCCCGCTTTGCTTTTGTCGCGTTTTTCGCCGGTAACCGTGCTGAAAGGTTATTTAGGCGCGGCCCAAGGCGGAGCCTGGGTGCGGCGGGGGTTTACGGTGTTTCAGTTTGCGGTTTCCGTAAGTTTAATTATTGGTAGCCTGGTCGTGCAGCAGCAATTAAACTTCGTGCGAAACCGGAAACTAGGTTTTAATAAGGAGCAGGTATTGGTAGTGCCGCTCGATGCTTCGTTGGGGCGTCGTTACGGAGCGTTAAAAAACGAAATTCGGCGGCAAACGGGGGTGGAGCAGGTAGCAGCCGCTTCCAGTCCGCTGTTCGAAGGGTACAGCATGTTCTTCACCAAAACTCCCCGCACCAACGAAGACGTGACGATCAGCTTTATGCAGGTAGACGAAAATTTCCTTAAAACCTTGGAAGTACCCTGGAAAATTAAACCGGAAGAAATGGCCCGGGTGTACTCGGGCAGCAACATTGTGATTAACGAAGCCGCCGTTAAAAAGCTGCGAATCAGTGAAAAACCTATCGGCCAGAAACTTAAACTAGGAACCGAAAGCGAAATTGTGGGCGTACTGCAAAACTTTGATTTTACGCCGCGGCACAAAGAAGTAGAGCCCCTGTTCTTAACCGTAGTGCCCGACACCGTAAGTATGGCCGGGGGCTGTTTGTTCGTCCGCTTAGACCCGAAAGTTGACCTGGTACAAAAAATTGCGACCATTGGTAAAATTTACCAGCAGTACCAAGCCGAACGGCCTTTCGAATATTATTTTCTCGACGATTCTTTTAATAACTTATACCAAGCCGAAGATCGCTTAGCCAAAATGGTTGCGGCTTTTACGGGGTTTGCCATCTTTATTGCCAGTTTAGGTTTATTTGGCCTTATTACTTTTATGGCCGAAACCCGCACGAAAGAAATCGGCATCCGCAAAGTACTGGGCGCGTCAGCCGCTTCCATTGTCGCGTTGCTTTCCCGGGATTTTGTCCGGTTGGTGGTGCTGGCCAATATTGTAGCCTGGCCGCTGGCTTGGTGGGTCCTGCACCGCTGGCTCGAAAACTATCCGCACCGGATTACTATTAGTTGGTGGATATTTGCGACGGCTGGTTTCGGGGCTTTAACAATTGCCTTACTAACCATCAGTTTCCAGGCGGTAAAAACCGCGCTGGCTAATCCAGTAGAGGCCTTGCGGAATGAGTAGTCGGAACTAGGATTTACTTGATTTTGGGACTAGTGGGATTAATAATGAAACAAATAAAATGCTCTTCTAGATAGGATAGAAAGTTTAGTCAGCCTATAATCTTGTTCATCCTTTAATCAAAATAATCAAAGTTCTGACTACT
>QQTW01000788.1_pt1 | contig 20763 bp, 13 predicted proteins | sample 1904831 | NCBI WGS metagenome assembly QQTW01 (sample SAMN09435610, study PRJNA476489) | Subsurface metagenome, whole genome shotgun sequencing project. | reverse complement strand
ACAGAGATAGAGAGACAAGCAAACACGCACACACGCACGCACAGGCTTTTGACATGAAGAAGCAGATACCAGCTTGGAAGCAAGAATATGAATGGCTAAAAGAGTGCTATTCACAATGCCTTCAGCAATCTGTTTTAAACCTGTCTCAAGCATTCATTAACTTTTTTGACGGAAGGACAAAGTACCCCTGTCTGAAAAAACGGCACGGTCGGCAATCTCTCCAATATCCAGCGAACGTAAAAATTTTCAGCAGGAGCGAAATTAAATTTCCTGGAAAGCTTGGGATTGTATTGGCAAAGATTCACAGGGATTGTACAGGTTAGCTAAGAACCGTAACCGTGTCTAAAATGCCGGATGGGCGCTATTATGCTTCACTTCTAATGGATGATGGCGCTTCACCGAAGACTGTCACCGCTGTTGGTAAAGCAATAGGGATAGATTTGGGATTAATTGATTTTGTCGTCACTTCTGATGGTTCCAAGTATCAAAATCCCAAACATCTTAAAAAGCATGAACGCAATTTAAAGCGCAAGCAGCGAAAATTATCACGAAAGAAAGATAAGACAACCAACAAACGTCGAAAAGCTAAGCTAGCACTCTCTAGAGTGCATAGCAAGATTTCAAGGATCAGAGAGGATTTTCTCCACAAACTATCAAGGCAAATAGTAAACGATAACCAAGTGATTGTGGTTGAGGATCTGGCAGTAAAAAATATGGTTAAGAACCATAACCTAGCTAAGTCAATTAGCGATCAAAGCTGGGGGATGTTTCAAACTATGCTTAAGTACAAAGCAGAACAGGAGGGAAAGATATACCTGGAAATAGGTCGTTTCTTTCCCTCCTCTCATTTGTGCAATGTTACGTTACTGCCACTCGAAAAGATGGATCTTTCACATCGCTCATTTTTCTGCCTTCACTGCTTGACGAGTCATGACCGAGATATAAACGCAGCGATTAATATCAGAAATGAAGGATTGCGGATATTGGCGTTGGGAACTAGCGCTACTGCCCTTGGAGGCAATGTAAGACCAAAGCGGTTTGGACGAAAGTCTACTACTGTGGCGGCTGTTGCTGATGAATTGGGAAGCCCACACCGTACCTGATAGGGTCGGTGTTGGGTAGTTCACTCCACTTCAGTAACAGGATTTTCAAAATGACTGAAGCGTATAGCTTTCGGCTTTTTAATTATTCATTACCAATACGGATGTTCACTTTTTCCTCAACTCCTAGACCATCTACTTTCAGCTTCTAGATTATATTGCTGCATGGTGTGGGGTCAGGGGTGTAGGGTGTGAGGTGTGGAATTTTAGATTTTGGATTTTGGATCGCGATCTAGCGCTTCCTCAGCTTTCTGGCGCTCCCTCAGCTTTCTCAGCTAGCAAATCGGGGCGACGATCGCGTGTCTTCTGGAGTTGTTGCTCGTAACGCCACCGGGCGATCGCCCCATGATTTCCCGAAAGCAGAACTTCAGGCACTTTCCAGCCGCGAAATTCAGCCGGACGGGTGTACTGGGGATAATCCAACAGTCCAGCCTCAAAACTCTCAGCTTTCAACGACTCAACTTTACCCACAGTTCCAGGTAGCAGGCGCGTCACACCGTTGATCAATGCCAAAGCTGGAATTTCTCCTCCAGTTAGGACAAAATCACCAAGAGAAATTTCGCGCGTGACTAAATGCATCACTCGCTCATCTACACCTTCGTAATGACCACATATTACTACCAGTTGGTCGTAATTCGTCACCAATTCTCTTAATAAGGGCTGATTCATTGTCTGACCTTGAGGTGTCGTTAAAATTACCTCACATCGAGGTAAAATCGGTAACGACTCGACAGCAGCAAAAATTGGTTCTGGCTTTATCAACATCCCTACGCCGCCGCCGTAAGGTTCATCATCGACTTTATGGTGCTTATCGGTTGTAAAATCGCGGGGATTGACTAGATTTACCTGAGCAATCCGTTTGGCTAGGGCTTTTCCTAGCAAACCTGAACTGAGAGCAGAAGTAAAAAAGTCGGGAAAAAGAGTAACTATATCAAATCGCACAGAAACTAATATTGGGTGAGACTAACTTAAATGAAAGAGACTAGCAACTAGGAGTCATTCGTCATTTGCAAAGGACAAAGGACTAAAGCCGATTAAATCCATAACTGAGTGTAACTTTCACTACGTTCTACCAGGTAGGAAAAAAAATTTTTACTTAGATAGACCCAAAAGTGATACTTATTATTTAATTTATGTTTAAATATTTTCACACCTAGACAATTACTGATACTCCTGGGTAAAAAACTTCAAGGGCTATGGCATCAACTGGGCAAATTTCCTGTTCGCATGGCTTGTACCTCGCTTCAAAGGCGGTGATGACCCAGCCTCTGAAGAGAGGTTAGAGGCTTGGGACGCGCTGGACATGGGATAAAGGCAATTTCTCTGCCACCCATGCTACCCCTGCTTTCTGCTAACCCCCTAGCGCCTAAACCCTAAAATGTACGAATTATCAGGGATTGGATGCAATCAAGAGACGATCGGGTTGATTTGCTTGAGGCTGAGGAGAAAATAGACACAATGCTGCAATTAAAAGCTCAATCGTTGGAAATGAAAACTCCCCAAGCCACAAAAACTGCCGTTTTGGTAATCGGTGGAGCAGAAGATAAGGTACATGGACGCGAGATCCTGCAAACTTTTTTTTGTCGTGCTGGGTCGAGCGACGCTCACATAGCTATTATTCCTTCTGCTTCCCGCGAACCTTCCATTATAGGCGCTCGCTATCTTAGCATTTTTGCAGAAATGGGGGCAAAAAAGGTTGAAATTCTCGATATTCGAGAACGCCTTCAGTGTGAGGAGCCTGACATTCAAGCGTGTTTAGCAGCCTCTACAGGGGTGTTTTTAACTGGGGGCGACCAACTGCGGCTATGTGCTGTATTGGCTGATACACCTGCAATGGAAATTATCCGTACAAGGGTAAAACGGGGGCAGTTGACTCTAGCAGGGACTAGTGCAGGCGCAGCAGTGATGGGTCATCATATGATCGCAGGCGGTGGTAGTGGCGAGTCTCCCAATCGGGCACTGGTGGATATGGCAGTAGGTTTAGGAATTTTGCCGAATGTGATTGTAGATCAACACTTTCACAATCGCAATCGCATGGGGCGGTTAATTAGTGCGATCGCCTCCCACCCAGACCGTATAGGCATGGGCATTGATGAAGATACCTGCGCCTTGGTCGAGGGAGACGGAACATTGCAGGTGATGGGCAAAGGTACTGTCACGATTGTTGACCCTGGAGAAGTTTCTCATACTAATAATCCTGATGTCGGCTCGAACGAGCCTCTCTCAGTTCATAATCTGCGGCTACATATTCTCAGTTATGGCGATCGCTATCATCTGCTCGAACGAACTCTCCTAGCTCCCGTGCAACGGATGCCCTAGTGGCAATAGGGCTAAAAATTATACACAGCCAACTTAAGCCGTAAGTCGTAAGTTTTAAAGACCGGGCGACCCGTGTTTCGTTCCTTGCAACGAGCTTTTATATCCATGATTAAAGTCAGGGGCTTCTACCATTTGTTTGTTACTTACGACAAAAGATTTACTCGGTCAGTTTACAAACCAGGCTGACTTATTGCCGCCATTGGTCGATGACAGGGGTAGTTATTAAAAATAAGAGGGAGAAAATGTTCTGAACGAACAGTTTGAGCGGACGTTTTAGCAGGAAACTAGTACACTGGTTCCGAATCTCCATCCCAGCTTCTTCCCATGAGAATCCTCAAAATCCAGACTTTACGCGGCCCAAACTATTGGAGCATTCGACGGCACAAATTAATTGTGATGCGGCTCGATTTGGAAGACTTAGCTGAAAAACCGTCAAATGTAATCCCTGGTTTCTATGAAGCATTAGTTGAGGCGCTCCCAAGTCTGGAAGCACACTTTTGTTCCCCCGGCTGTCGCGGTGGCTTCTTGATGCGAGTACAAGAAGGCACAATGATGGGGCATATAATCGAACACGTCGCCTTGGAACTGCAAGAACTGGCGGGAATGCCAGCAGGGTTTGGTCGAACGCGCGAAACCTCCACGCCAGGAACTTACCAAGTGGTGCTTGAGTACGTGGACGAACAGGCAGGGCGGTATGCAGCAAGGGCAGCCGTGCGGCTGTGCCAAAGTATAGTAGATCGCGGTAGATATCCCCAAGCAGAATTAGAGCAAGATTTACAAGACCTGAAAGAACTATACCGGGATTCGGCTTTAGGACCGAGTACCGAAGCAATTATTAAAGAAGCTGAAGCCAAGGGCATTCCTTGGATGCCGATGAGCGCTCGTTTCTTGATTCAGCTAGGCTACAGCGTGAATCAAAAGCGGATTCAAGCAACAATGAGCGATCGCACTGGCATATTGGGAGTAGAACTGGCAAGCGATAAAGAAAGTACCAAACGTATATTGAATAATGCTGGCGTACCCGTACCACAGGGAACGGTAATCAGCTACTTAGATGAACTAGAAGAGGCGATCGCTTTTGTCGGCGGCTATCCAATTGTAATTAAGCCTTTGGATGGCAATCACGGCAGGGGTATTTCGATTGATATTAGAAACTGGGAAGAAGCAGAAACAGCCTACGATCGGGCTAGAGAAGTTTCTCGTGCTTTAATTGTCGAGCGCTATTATGTCGGGCGCGATCATCGAGTACTAGTAGTGGATGGCAAAGTAGTAGCAGTAGCCGAACGAGTGCCAGCTCACGTAGTAGGAAATGGTAAAAGTACAATTGAGGAACTGATTGAAGAAACGAACAAAGATCCAAATCGCGGTGAGGGGCACGATAAAGTCCTGACCAAGATTCAACTCGATCGCACCAGCTATCAGCTTCTAGAACGGCAAGGATATACCCTCGAAAGCGTTCCACCAAGAGGCGAAATCTGCTATCTCAGGGCAACGGCAAACTTAAGTACTGGTGGGATCGCTGTAGATCGCACCGACGATATCCATCCAGAAAACGTTTGGTTAGCGCAAAGAGTAGCTAAAATTATCGGTCTGGATATTGCCGGAATTGATATTGTCACTCCAGATATTAGCCGCCCCCTGCGAGAAGTCGATGGCGTGATTGTGGAAGTGAATGCAGCGCCTGGTTTCCGGATGCACGTCTGCCCTAGTGTGGGTATTCCGCGTAACGTAGCAGGTGCAGTGCTAGATATGCTGTACCCGTCAGGGAAACCCAGCAGAGTACCAATTATCTCTGTAACTGGCACCAATGGCAAAACCACTACCACCCGCTTGACTGCCCACATCTTCAAACAAACTGGTCAAATTGTTGGTTATACCACTACCGATGGCACTTATATTGGTGACTATTTGGTAGAAGCAGGAGATAACACCGGGCCTCAAAGCGCTCAGTTGATCTTGCAAGATCCCACCGTCGAAGTAGCGGTTTTGGAAACGGCAAGGGGTGGAATTCTGCGATCGGGACTTGCCTTTAGTGCCAGTGATGTCGGAGTGGTTTTGAATGTGGCGGCAGATCACCTGGGACTTGGTGATATTAATACCATCGAACAGATGGCTAAAGTCAAGAGTGTGGTAGCCGAAGCTGTACTACCTACGGGGTATGCAATCCTCAATGCTGACGATCCGTTAGTTGCACGAATGCAGAAAAATGTCAAGTCACAGGTAGCTTTCTTCTCGATGCAACCAGATAATCCACTCGTGCGAGAACACACTAGGCAGGGCGGCTTGGCAGCTGTGTATGAGAACGGCTACCTGTCGATCTTAAAAAGTGATTGGACGCTGCGGATCGAGCAGGCGGTGAACGTGCCTCTGACGTTGGGTGGAAAAGCGCCGTTTATGATTGCCAACGCCTTGGCGGCGAGTTTGGCTGCTTTTGCGCATGGAGTCTCACTAGAACAAATCCGGGCTGGATTAAGTACTTTCCGCGCATCAACCAGTCAAACACCGGGACGAATGAATTTGTTTGATCTAGGCAACAATCACGCCTTGGTGGACTATGCCCACAATCCTCATAGCTATGAAGCGCTGGGCGGTTTTGTGCGCAATTGGACGGAGGGTGAGAAGATTGGTGTAGTCGGGGGGCCAGGCGATCGCCGCGATGAAGACTTTGTTACCCTAGGTAAGCTTGCGGCTGAAATCTTCGATCGCATCATTATCAAAGAAGATGATGATACTAGAGGTCGTCCAAGAGGCGATGCAGCCGAGTTGATCGCCAAAGGCATCTTGCACGTCAAACCAGATTACCGTTACGAAACCATCTTAGATGAGACAACAGCAATTAACACAACTCTAGATACTGCTTCATCTGGTAGTTTAGTCGTGATTTTGCCTGAAAGTGTTAACCGTGCTATTAGTTTGATTGAAGCACGTAACCCTATTGCTGAAAATGTATTACAGCAACCCAATCCAACCGCAGCGGTAGAATCTCAAGTTAGCGTTCAGTCTACTGTAGGCTGATCGCGTTTGAGGGTTTTGACAGGAAATATAAACATTTGTAGAGGCATAATATATTTTGTAGAGACGCAATATATTGCGTCTCTACGTTGGGATTAATAATCCTTTTTATCTGACTCTGAACTGGGTGCTTCCTCCCGGTCATTTTTCAGTTCATCTTTGAAACCGCGTAGAGTTTTACCTAGAGAACTACCCAATTCCGGAATTTTTTTAGGGCCAAAAATCAGCATAGCTACGATCGCAATCACACCCACTTCCAGCCAGCCTAAACCAAACATAGATTTTTCCTGTAAAGCTCTTTCTTAGAATAACTATTCTTGCACCAGTAACCGCTCAACTGAGGAAAAGCCTAATTTTCTCGTTACAAGAGAGAGGCAAGTGACTACATATCACTAAAAACTACTTTCTTGTAATTGGTATTTCCAACCAATTCCTTAGTTCGTCCGCCAACCAATCCAATTCTAGTTCGGTAATATTACTGTAACCGCTAAGTTCATACCTTAGCGTCCCTGCCCAAATAATAATCCTAGCTTTAGCTTCACCAAAATATTCTATTTCCAACTTACTAATATTATGTGTTGGTGCCGGACGCGGACGATTAAACTTAAAGCCAAATAGTTCGTAAGTGCGGGAAATCTGCTGCCGATCTAAACTAATTCGGACTCGTCCAAATAAGGTAGATAATATCCGCCAGATCATACTCATACCAGCACCCCAAAAGGGTAATGAGAATAAGGCAAAGAAGAGGTTAAGACCTGTTGGGGTTGAGAATACAGCCACGAGCGTCCACAATGATATGCCTGTATTCCAGGCGATCGCAAACGGAATTAAAGATCCGACTTCAGCACTAAAGCCTTTCCTCGGCATCAAAATTTCTAGAGAATCTGTGTCTCTAGTCAATCTGATCTTGCTCCCAAAAGGCTTGCTCACAACCAAAGGAACAACTTTTTCTAGCGGATGTTCTAAAGCTTGTAGTGCTGCTTGAGCAGAAGCTAAGCGCCGATCTAAACTAGGTTCTGTCATCCACTTTAACCAATGGACAAAAGCCGGACTAAGATTTAAGTTTTGATCGAATTGAATTCGTCCATCCTTGTGAGGTAAGTCGGCAGGATGAATACCCGTTACCAGATAAATTAAAGTTGCACCTAAGCTGTAGAGATCCGAAGCTGGAACAGTGCGATCACCAAATTGTTCAGGTGGCATATAGCCGTAGGTTCCGACTACAGTCATTGTCCCACCTTCTCTTGCCGCCAGAGTTTGGACGGAACCAAAATCAACTAGGTATTGACCGATACTTTGATCGGAGCGTCCCAACAAAATATTACTAGGCTTGATGTCCCGGTGAAGCAGGGGAGGCTGTCGCCCGTGTAGGTAAATTAGGATTTCTAATAATGCTTTAGCTAGCTCTCTGACTTCTGCTTCACTAAAAGTACGCCCAGTTTTGAGATATTCCTCCAAAGACTTGGCTGGGATATAAGTTTGTACTAGAGCAAATCCTTTGCTATTGGCTGAATTTAACTCAAAAAAATCCAGGTAACGCGGAATAGCAGGATGAGACAGAGTTTTTAAAGTTTCGGCTTCGCGCTCAAATAATTTTAGTGCGTCCCACTCAAAATCACTCGCAAAAGACAATAATTTGACTACAGCTAATTCCCCCGACGAGCGATCGCGCGCTAAGAGTGTTCGTCTTCCTGCTTTTTTTGCTAATTGCTGTTGTACTTCGTAGCGCGAAGCTAAGAGATCGTCTTTAAATGGCAAATTATCCAAATCTCGATCGGACATAAGAAGCTGTCTCTAATACGATCCCCACTCGCCTTGCTTTAGTTCCCTATCGTTTATATCTGCCAATTGCGACAGAGAATCGCCTGTGACGCGACAAATTCGCCAATCTGGTAAAACCGCTGCTCCCATGCGCTGATAAAATGCGATCGCAGGCTCGTTCCAATCCAAAACACTCCACTCCAAACGACCACACGCCCGTTCAACAGCGATCGCAGCTAAATAAGATAATATCGCTTTACCAATACCTTGTCCTCGGTATTGAGGCAAAACAAACAAATCTTCTAAATAAATTCCTGGCTGGGTGAGAAATGTAGAATAGTTATGAAAAAACAGGGCAAACCCAACGGCTTGTCCTGCATACTCAGCAATAATTACTTCAGCATAGGCACAAGAACCAAACAAATGCTCTTTAAGAGCATCAACATTGCCAACAACAGCATGGGATAGCTTTTCATACTCAGCCAGCGCCTGTATCAACTGAAAAATTTCTGGCACGTCAACGGGCTGGGCTGGGCGTAAAATCAACTCGGAAGCCATAGCATAATTTTAGATTTTAGATTTTAGATTTTAGATTGAATCCAACATCCTTGTAATTAAGCACCAGAATGCTAGCTCAACTTTTGAACTTGCTCCTTTGCGCGATCGAGAGCCAAAATCGAAAATCCAAAGCTTCAAATTAGAGCAGCCATCCCTTCAAACGCTTAGCTATATGAGGACGACGCAGTTTCCTCATAGCTTTGCTTTGAATTTGTCGGACTCTTTCGCGGGAAAGATTAAATAAACTGCCTACTTCTTCCAGCGTACAGGGTTCGCTAGTTGTCAGACCATAACGCAGGGAAATTACGTCTTTTTCCCTAGGAGTGAGGACATCGCCCAAAACGTCCCAAATCTCCTGACGCATCATGGTTTCACTCATTTGTTGTTCCGGAGATTGTCCATCCTCATCTTCGAGCAAATCTACCAATTCGGTATCTTCTTCTTTGCCAACTCGATGGTTAAGGGATAAAGATTTGCGGCGCAGTTGTTGCAGCTGGCGCAAATGTTCCGGTGTAACTTCTAACGCTTCAGCTAGTTCAGCTTCAGAGGGATTCCGCTGTAGTTTCTGCTTCAGTTCTCGTTGAAATCTTTTTAGTTTATTTAACTTTTCGACCACATGAATAGGCAATCTGATTGTGCGAGAATCATTTGCGATCGCTCTTGTAATCGCTTGTCTAATCCACCAGTAAGCATAGGTAGAAAACTTATAACCTTTATCGGGATCAAACTTTTCTGTAGCTCGATTGAGTCCCATCGCCCCTTCCTGAATTAAATCCAGAAATGGTAACCCGCGATTTAAATATCTTTTAGCAATTGAAACTACCAGCCGCAAATTCGAGCGAATCATCTTACGTTTTGCCACACGCCCTAAATAAAGGCGGTGTTCCAATTGACGTTCTGATAATTCCAAAACAGCAACTAATTCTAATCGGTTGGGCTGACGATTAAGCTCGTTTTGCAAGCGTTTTTGCAGTTCTTCAACTTCTACCAAAAACCTAACTCGACGAGCTAATTCTACCTCTTCATCAGCTTTAAGCAGTGGGTAACGAGCCATTTCTTTGAAAAATGCTCCCACTGCATCATCAAACTGCGTTTTCTGATATTGTGAAGACTTGGCAGCTCCTATATCATCATCCTCTCTTTCATCAGCCTCCCAACCCTCTGGCAACGAAGAAAAAATTTCTTCCGCAGAAGGCGGTTCTAAAATTTCAATTTCCAGCGATGCTACTTCTAATTCATCAACAGTCTTGACAGTACTAGGCTCTGTTACCTGATTCAACGTCTTGAAGACATCAAATTCAGAACTCGCTAGACGATCGTGTTGGTACGGCTGCTTTCTTTCATACATAAACACAGGCAAAAGGTATAGTAGCTTAGTGTGTAATGAATCCAAAAACTTAGTTTCTTACCTTTAACTAATCTGAAAATCTTATATTAAATTAACCTCTTTCTTAATCTTAGCTTTTAGCTAATTTAAGACTATTATTTTATATATTTAATCAAATATTCCAGTCTATTTTTAGTTTTTTAAGCATAATTTATACCTAGCTTTTTATTTTTTTATTTAGTTTCAAACTCTACATTTTTGCCCCTAAAAACAAAACTCTTAAATCTTTCTAAAAATATTTTGGTTTTTATATCTTTCTAAAAATCTTTTTCTTAAAGCAATTATATCCTCTAAGACTATAGCATTTGTGCCTGGTAATTATCTTAAGCGAACTTATTTTAAACCAGTTGGCAGTTATACAGTAGTGAACATAATCTCATTAAAAATTTTAAAACTTTTTCCACTTGAAAACAGCATCGCATATACTGAAAGCTTTGAATCTCTATCAATAGAAGGAAAATCAGTAATATTCCTGATCCTGTGATAGATTAATCAAGAATTATAAATAGCACAATCAAAAACTGGCTGTGGGTGCTTGATTAATAGCTCAAAATACCCACTTAGCAAAATGATCGGTTTAAATAATTGAGATAAAAAGAGTTGCTGCTCTGCTCAATGCTTGCTGATTAAAGCAATATCAAACAGAGTAATGATATTTAATTGCAAAAAAAGTGCGATATGAGAAAATACTTATGCCTGTAGATAGAGTGCAGAAGAAAAATAAAAATTAAGTTTAGTGAAGGCAATTGGTATCATAATTTACAGGCAAGCAGTGAGAAGTTGGGGGCAAATTTAACAGCTATGTATACTTCCAATCTGGAATTGTCTACTTTAGTGGTGGCTGAGCCAGGCGCGTCTTACTCCTCTGGTACGACTTCCAGTCAGTGGATTGAAGTGCTGGTGGATTGTCCTGGGGCGCAGGGAATATATACTTACAGATTGCCGGAACACTTAATCTGCCAGCCTGGAGATATTTTGAGCGTACCGTTTGGAGCCGCATTGGTAGGAGCGATCGCCATGCGAGTGGTGGAGCAACCGCCCGCCGACTTAGCAGCGGAAAAAATCCGCGATGTCGAAGAAGTGGTAAGTGAGGGATTTTTCCCAACGGCCTACTGGGAGTTACTGGTTCGAGTGGCAGCATATTACTACACGCCACTAATGCAAGTAATACGTGTCGCATTACCACCAGGATTGTTAGGGCGATCGCAACAGCGCATCCGTATTTCTAAAGAAATTCAGCCCGGTGTCGATGCTTTCTTAAGTCCAACAGCAAGAGAAATTTTGGCACTGCTGCAAACTCAAAGCGATCGCAATTACAGCAAAGTTTACATTCAACGTCAAATTCGCGGCGCGCAGCGAGGATTACGAGAACTGTTACGAGCCTCTTTGGTAGAAAGCTATTTAGAACCCCCGCGGCTGACACGTCCGAAGTTGCAAAAAGCAGTGACATTGGTAGGTACTGGTTTTGAACGCGATGTCACACCCCGCCAACGAGAAGTTTTGGAAGTACTGCGGCGGCGCGGTAGTGATTTGTGGTTGAGTGAGTTATTGCAAATTTGTAGCACTAGTACCTCTACCCTCAAGGCACTGGAACAAAAGGGATACATCGTCATTCAGGAACGGGAAGTATTAAGGAAAGAACAATCTACACCCCAGGGGGATGGGGGGTTAGGTGGGGATCGACCGAAGTCTTTAACAGAGGCTCAGTCACAAGCAGTAAATACAATCACCCAAATAAATGAATTTGCCACAATTTTGTTACATGGAGTAACTGGATCTGGGAAAACCGAAGTTTATTTACAAGCGATCTCCCCCCTGCTACAGCAAGGAAAATCTGCCCTAGTTCTAGTTCCGGAAATCGGTCTTACTCCCCAACTGACAGATCGTTTCCGCGCCCGTTTTGGCAGCAAGGTTTGTGTCTATCACAGCGCTTTATCCGATGGCGAACGTTACGATACTTGGCGGCAAATGCTCACAGGAGAACCGCAAGTAGTCATCGGTACGCGCTCCGCGGTGTTTGCTCCCTTGCCTAATTTGGGTTTGATCGTATTAGATGAAGAACACGACGGCAGTTTCAAACAAGATTCCCCCATCCCTACCTACCACGCCCGGAAAGTTGCCCAGTGGCGCGCTGAGTTAGAAAACTGCCCCCTCGTATTGGGTTCTGCTACTCCATCCTTGGAAAGTTGGGTGAATGTTGTTGATCTAGAGTCTTTAACAAAGGACGAAGGACGAAGGACAAAGGACAATACGCATTACTTATCCCTCCCCGAACGCATCCAATCCCGCCCTTTGCCGCCCATTGAAGTGGTGGATATGAGGCAAGAGTTGCAGCAAGGTAATCGCTCGATTTTCAGCCGATCGCTTCGTGACGCTTTGCAACAATTGCAAGAACGAGAGCAGCAGGGAATTTTGTTTATCCATCGGCGGGGACACAGTACATTTGTCTCGTGCCGCAGTTGTGGTTGTGTATTGGAATGTCCTCACTGCGATGTTTCGTTGTCCTATCACCACACAGAAGCAAATGCACCAGAGTTGTTGCGGTGTCATTACTGCAACTTTGTGCGATCGCATCCCAAGAATTGTCCTGAATGCAGTTCTCCTTACTTAAAATTCTTCGGTAGTGGAACCCAGCGAGTCACCGAGGAGTTAGCGAAGCAGTTTCCGCAATTGCGCTGCATCCGCTTTGATAGCGATACCACCCGCACCAAGGGATCGCACCGGACGTTATTAACTAGGTTTGCCAACTATGAAGCAGATTTGTTGGTTGGTACGCAAATGCTGACTAAAGGACTGGATCTGCCGCAAGTAACCTTAGTTGGTGTTGTGGCTGCGGATGGTTTGCTCAATTTACCAGACTACCGGGCAGCAGAACGAGCATTTCAAACCTTGACACAAGTAGCAGGACGTGCTGGTAGAGGAGACGATCCTGGCCGGGTAATTGTACAAACTTATACTCCAGAACATCAAGTTATTCAGGCGGTACAGCAGCATGAGTATGAATCTTTTACTACGTCGGAATTACAACAACGAGAAGCGCTGAATTATCCCCCATATGGGCGTTTAATTCTTCTGCGACTGAGTAGTTTGGATGCAACCTCTGTTGAGCAAACAGCCTCTTTTCTGACAACGCAATTAAGTAATAACGCCGCAGGGTTTGATATCCTAGGGCCTGCCCCAGCTAATATATTACGGGTAGCTAATCGCTATCGCTGGCAGATTATGCTCAAAATACCTCCAAACGTTCAGCCAGAATTACCAGATTGGAATTTTGTCCGATCGCTTATTCCTGCTTCAGTTAGTCTGACAATTGATGTCGATCCACTACATTTAATGTAAGACTTGAGGCAACAATTAATTTATCTAGGGTAATATAGCGCGATCGCATATAAAAATTACCTCTCACCTCTTGCCTAATACTTCTCGCTGCGGCTGGAATCTGGTAAATTGGCGATCGTTCCCTAAAAAGCGCGATCGCTCCTTGTGGTGCAGAATGAACAATAGATAATTTTGTACTGCCACCCACTCCCACCATTACTAGGTAGGGTGGGCAATGCCCACCTACAGTCTTAATTTCCCCTTTGACTGAATCAAATCGTGTATTCACCTGCTATAGAAACAGAAATATCCCCCCGCAGCCATTTAACGAACCCGTAATTAAACAGACAATTTTGAATAAAGTAAGCTTTAAACTGCGATCTGCATGAATCTGGAGTGAGTGAAATTGGTGATTGTTAGCTTTTGGATACTGGTTATTACTTGGGGAGTAGGCTCTATCCTCTGGGCAGAAATAGTCCGAGATCTTTATCACGTATTGTCCCATCGTTTGCCGTTGTTATATCGGCAACACGTTTGGCATCATCGAGTCTTTCGCCGGGATTTAACTTATGCGAATGCTGCAATTTATCGCCAAGCACAGTGGCGCAACGATTTGCCTGAATGTTTAGTAATGTTACTATTTACACTGACATTATGGTGGGTATGCTCCCAGTGGACACCTGCCTATCAGTGGGCAGCATTGACAGGAACTATTTATACGTTGGGATTTCTTGTCGGTTGTGTAGCGCGTGGCAGTGGTAGTGAATGGGCGCATGAGGTAACAGATATTACACACAAACCCGGAGCGTTTATCTCTCCTCCAAGCTCTTGGTTTGTCAATCGACCTTATCACTGGCGGCATCACTTTGATGACGACCATGCCTACTATTGCGGTACTTTCACTCTGGTGGACAAGCTGATGGGAACAGCACTGGCACTTAAGGGCAAGACGGTAGCTGTTACCGGAGCATCTGGAACTTTGGGGCAAGCCCTACTTCTACACTTGCATCAAGCAGGCGCTAAAGTCATAGCGTTCAGTTCTAAATCGCAGCCGCTGACGTTGATGGTGAATGGTGAACCTCTAGCTGTAAAAACGATTACCTGGCAGGTAGGTCATGAAGCTGAACTAGCCGAACAGTTAAAGAAGGTGGATATTTTAGTCCTGAATCACGGCATCAATGTCAGGGCAGAGAGAACTCCAGCAGCGATTTTAACTTCCTATGAAGTCAACACCTTCTCTAGCTGGCGATTAATGGAACTGTTTTTTACTACCGTCCGCACTAATGAAGATATAGCTTTGAAAGAAGTGTGGGTCAACACCTCTGAAGCCGAAGTTAGTCCAGCTTTTAGCCCGCTCTACGAACTTTCTAAACGCGGTTTGGGAGATTTAGTGACGTTGCGTCGTTTGGATGCTCCTTGTGTGGTGCGTAAATTAATTCTCGGCCCGTTCAAAAGCGATCTCAATCCGATTGGAATCATGTCAGCCGATTGGGTAGCAAGGCTGATTTTGGCTTTAGCTAAACGCGATGTCCGTAATATTATCGTCGCAATTAATCCCCTTACCTATTTACTGTTTCCGGTGAAAGAATTCGGTAAATCAATTTATTTTAGATTTTTCAGCCGTCCAAATACTTTGCCTTCACAAGCAGCAGATGTGAAAAATGTATTTAGTGAGGAGGATTTTACAATCCAAAATCCAAAATCCAAAATCCAAAATCTAAAATCCCCTCATTCCTAGCTACTAGTCTTTATCGACTCTAAAGTCCCAGTTGGGATGGCAGCAATCAGCGCTTGCGTGTATGAATTTTCCGGTTGGCGATAGATCTTCTCGGCTGGGCCTTGTTCGACAATTTCACCTTGATTCATGACTAAAATGCGATCGCTCATAAACTTCACTACGCTCAAGTCGTGGGAAATGAAAATGTAGGTGAGGTTAAATTCTGCCTGCAATTCTTTTAACAGATTCAGCACCTGTGCCTGTACCGAGACATCCAACGAAGAGACGGATTCGTCGCAAATAATGAACTTAACGTCGGGATAAAGAGCCAGGGCGCGGGCGATACTAATTCTTTGCCGTTGACCGCCAGAAAATTCATGCGGATAGCGGTTCATCCGGCTGGGATCTATTCCAACTCGCTGCAACAAGTCAGCTGCTTTGTCTCGACGTTGCCGTTTTGTCTTGCCCACTGCATGAATTAATAGTGGTTCCATCACAGCGTCGCCAATCTTTATTCTGGGGTCGAGGGCGCTAAAGGGGTTTTGGAAGATAATTTGTATCTTGCGGCGTATCCGCTGCAACTGTTTTGATTTGAGAGTAGTGATATCTTCACCGTCAAAGCAAATCTGACCGCCCATTGGTTCAACTAATCGCAGTAATGTCCGACCCAACGTAGTTTTGCCGCAGCCAGATTCTCCCACCAGTCCGAGGGTTTCTCCTGGGAAGACCTGAAACGAAACGTCATTCACTGCCATAAAATAGCGTTTGGTCATACCAAGCACCCCACGAATGGGAAATCCTACTTGCAGGTTTTTGACAAATAACAGCGGTTGCTGCTGCTCAAGCTGGTGCAAGCGATAAGCGATCGCTTCCTCTTTGACTAAGGCAGGGTAAACAGGTTGTTTGGCTTTAATTTCCAATTCTCCTGTTGGTGTTGTCTCCACACTCATAAAGTCAGCAACTGTCAGCAGCTTTTGGGGTCTTTTGTCAAGGGTGGGGCGACAAGCTAAAAGTCCTTTGGTGTAAGGATGCTGTGGTTGGGATAAAATTTGTGCGACCGAACCACACTCAACAATTTTGCCTCGATACATCACAGCGATCGCATCAGCAATTTCGGCGAGAATACTCAAGTCGTGCGTAATGAACATCATGGACATTTGGCGGCTCTTGCTCAATTCCCGCAGCAAGTCTAAAATCGTCGCCTGTACTGTCACATCCAAAGCTGTGGTTGGTTCGTCTGCAATTAAAACTGCTGGATTACAACTAATTGCCATTGCGATCGTCACCCGCTGCAACTGTCCGCCAGAAAGTTGGTGGGGATAGCGATCGAGGATGGCTTGTTTTTGCTGCTTTACCCACTGTTGCACCAATCTTTGCTCTGGTGCGGCTGACTTAATTCCTCTTTGTTTCCATGTTTCGAGATATTGCTGCTGCAACCTTTCATCGCTAGGCAGAAGTTTGACTTCCTGCAACCGCGCGATCGCTTTTGAAAGCGCCTCTGCTGGGGAAACATTTTGATGTAATCGAATTGCTTCTGTTAGCTGATATCCAATCGTAAACACTGGATTGAGCGAACTCATCGGCTCTTGGAAAACCATAGCAATTTGACTACCCCGGTATTTCTGCATCAACTCTGGCGGTAGTTGCCGTAAATTTATCGGTTGTGCGTCATTGTCTGCTTGAAGCCAAATTTCGCCCCCACTCACCTTACCTGGAGTTGGCACCAAACCCATCACGGCTAGGGATGTGACTGATTTACCCGAACCAGACTCTCCCACTATTCCCAGCGTCTGACCTTTTTTTAGCTCAAATGAGATGCCGTCAACAGCTTTAACGATCTTGTTCTCATCAGTAATAAATTCAACTTGGAGATTGTTAACGGCGAGGACAGTTTCACTCATAGGAGTAGGGAGTAGGGAGTAGGGAGTAGGGAGTAGGGGAAGGTTGAATTCAGAATGATGAATGCTGAAAACTTAATTCATAATTCATAATTCATAATTTATAATTCTTCCCTTGCCACTCACTACTTAAAATTAACTGGATCTTAACAGCGCATTCCGGATTGTTTGGTCAATTTTGAGTATTGTTTAGAGACTGGGTAAAATATGAATGATAAAGGATGAAGTATAAACGAATTCTTAACTTCATCCTTCACACTTCACACTTTGATTTAGAACGGAATATCATCCACATCCGTGTCGGGAGTTGGGAGGGGTGACTTTGGTTGAGTCACGGGTTTTACTGGCTCAGGCTGAGTAGCCACTCCAACGGCTGCTGTTTCCACTGGTTCTGGAGTACGAGATGGTGCAGCAGTCGCAGTTGTGCTTGATGACGTATTGAGACTGACACCAGCACCCAGAGAATGAATCTTTTGCACAGTCAATTCAGCCCGTTTTTCTTTGTAACCATCCTTCGGCACAGTATTCATACCCAAGCGACCTTCAATAATCACGCGATCGCCTTTTTGATAATTTTGTTGAATATCCTGCGCCAAATTTCCCCAGCCTACCACTCGTAAACTGGCTGGTGGATCGTCTGCCCTTAGCCCCGGAAACTGAACCCACATTTCTGCAAACGCCAGCATGGCATCATTATTGGTATAGCGCAGTTGGGGTGCTTCAACGATTTCTGCCATTAAAACACAGCTATTCATTTACTTTCTCCTAGGTCGTTTGTTCGCTTCCAGTTGTCAAGAGTCATTAGCAAAGGACAAATGACTCTTGACAAATGACAAATAACTTGTTATTGAGCGATAGATGCTTCCACTCCCTGTTCTTGTTCGACGAACTCTTGAACGCGAGTGCGGTATTGCCGCAAGGTGTCATCTACCCATTCTCTATCGTTACTGTTTGCGAACAAATGTACCACTGGTTCCCCGGCATCTGGCAAGATCAATATCCAACTATCGTCATGATTTCTGCTAATTTTGACTCCGTCGATCAACTCCAAATCCTCGGCTGGGTGTGTTTCCACCAAATAGCGCATTAGAGCGCCTTTCACTGTCCAAGGACAGCGCACGGTATAAGATTTGTGGTAAACGCGGGGTAGTTCCGTGCGAATAGTAGCTAGAGATCGCTCTTGAATCGTCAACATTTCAATCAGCTTAGCGATCGAGAACATTCCATCAAAGCCTGGATGCAGCTGTGGGAAAATAAAGCCAGTTTCTGCACTTCCTCCCAATACCACATTTGGCGATTTTCTGCATTCTTCCATCAACGCAGTCGGATTTGCTTTCGTGCGAATCACCTTGGCATCGTGGCGACGCGCAATTTGTTCCACAGCGCTAGAAACGTTTACTGGAACCACTACTGTACCTCTGGGATGCGCCGTCAGCATCATATTCACCATCAAGGCTGTCAGCATTTCGCCTCGGATCGAAATTCCAGCTTCATCCACCAAAGTCAGTTGTTCTCCATTTGCCGATACCTGCACGCCAAAATTTGCCTTCAGTGCTTCAACAACGTGGCCAAGTTGCATCAGCAAAGCTTCTTTTTCAGCTGCTGCAACAGCATTTTGTTTCAAACTGGCATTCAACACGACAGCATCACAGCCGAATTTAGCCAACAGTTGCGGTAGCACTGCCCCTGAAACCCCATATGTATAGTCAATTACCACCTTAGAATTACTGTGGCGAATTGCCTCCACATTCAGATTCTTCTCAAATGCCGTGCAGTAAGTAGCAACCATTTGGGTGGGATAGACTACGTTGCCAATTTCATGAATTTGCACCCGCCGCAGATCTTCTTTAAAATAAGCTCCTTCAATCTTCTTTTCCTGCGCTTTGGAGATATTAATCCCCTTTTGGTCGATAAACTCAATCAAAATGTAATCTGGGCGATCTGGATGCACTCGCACGTGAATACCCCCAACTACTCCCATAGTAGACACGACTGCCCGTGTCATTGGGATCGCTGTAGCGTCCAAGTTCTGAATATTAACTCCCACAGACATCAAACCAGCAATTAGCGATCGCGTCCCCATACGGGAAATACTACGTTGGTCGCGGGAAACTATGACTTGAGAACCAGGTTTTAAAGTCGAACCGTATGCTGCTCCTAACTTGACAGCAAATTCTGGTGTAATATCAATATTTGCTAAGCCTGTCACACCGCGCTGACCAAAGAGATTGCGCTGGGCTGTATGACCCCAAATCAAGTTAATATTTAAGATCGCACCAGATTCAATTTGCTTACTGGGCCAAACGCGCACCGAGGGGCTGATTTGGGATTCTTCCCCTACAGTTGATAGCGAACCCACTACAGCGCCTTCTAATACATGAGCGCGACGATCTACCCGCGTACCGCGACCGATCGCGCAAGCTCTCAGATGCGCTTCCTCGCCGATAATTGCTCCATTCCAAATAATCGGACGCTTCAAATTAGCATCAGCACCAATTGTTACATTGTCTCCTACCACAGTGCCTGCTGAAATTCGCACTCTTGCCCCAATTCGGCAGTTACTACCAATCAGACATGGTGCTTCAAGTTTGGCACTGGGTTCGATGAAAGTATTTTGACCTACCCAAACACCAGGGGATTGCTCCTCATAAGCATAATCAAGTTTTACCTTCCGATGCAGTCCATCATACTGACTTTCTCTATAAGCGTCTAAGTGACCGACATCACACCAGTAACCAGAAGCGATGTAACCGTATATCGGTTCGCCTTTTTCTAGCAGTAATGGAAATAACTCTTTCGAGAAATCAGATTCTTGATTTTCTGGTAGATAGTCTAGTACTTCTGGCTCCAGAATGTAAGTGCCAGTGTTTACAGTGTCAGAGAAAATTTCGCTGGAACTTGGTTTTTCTAAGAACCGACGAATGCGATGTTCCTTATCTGTAATTACCACCCCAAACTCAATTGGGTTGGGAACGCGGGTTAAAACTATAGTTGCTTTTGATTTCTGTTGCTTGTGAAATTCAATTGCTGCACTTAAATCGAAATCTGTGATACTATCGCCGCTAATCACTAAAAATGTCTCATCGAGCAGTTCGGCAATATTTTTCACGCATCCAGCAGTCCCTAAAGGCTGGTCTTCCTCGACAGCATATGTCATCTGTACGCCAAAGTCACTGCCATCTTGGAAGTAGTCGCGCATCACATCAGGCAAGTAGTGCAAAGTAGCAATCACTTCTGTAATTTGATGCCGTTTGAGCAGATTGATTATGTGTTCTGCAATCGGGCGATTTAAAATCGGCACCATTGGTTTGGGGAAATCGCAGGTTAGCGGTCTTAGCCGCGTTCCAGATCCTCCAGCCATCAGTACTGCGCGCATAATTCCTCCTTAGATGTTTCCACTTATCAGTGGTTCTGTCGCCAAGATTTCCGCTGCAAGCTAATCTTTATCTAGTTTCCTACGTCTGTCATAAGTTAAGGCACTCCCACAGGATACATCCCGCCGAGGCGCGATCGCGCTCTCCAGCCCACCACGTCTTCAAAATAATCATCGCAGGTGCATTTACACTACTACACTAATGCGGTCGCGCTTGAGTGTGCTTAGGGCTTGTAAATAAATAAGTTCATGCTTCTTTGAGACTTTGAGTACGAGGATGAAGCACATAATTCCATTGTGGACAAATCTTGCGTCGAGTT